>SKEA01001344.1_pt1 | contig 17882 bp, 13 predicted proteins | sample 4826601 | NCBI WGS metagenome assembly SKEA01 (sample SAMN11008821, study PRJNA524170) | human gut metagenome | biome: Human fecal sample; material: Feces; isolation source: fecal sample from pouch patient p13, p53 | host: Homo sapiens | place: Israel: Tel-Aviv | collected 2016-07-06 | reverse complement strand
CTGAATAGACCTTAACTTTGCTACATATTCAATTTTAAATGACCACCATCTGATGGTCTTTTTGTGATGTCCTTAATGGAATGGATATCCTCTACTATTCTTTTTCAACCTTTACAACCTTGTTTCCTGATTTGTTTTCAAATATTAATTTATTAATTTTCAATAAAATTAAACTCGACATTATTTGTCAAAAATTCGGATTTCCTGCTTCTTTTTTGTATGTTTTATATAAAATTTCTACAAGCAGTATACCAATACTAGGCATGACAGTGTCATTCATAAGAGAAGTAACAATTACAGTAAGCGTACCACCAAAGATAACACCAATGGTTGTAGCAGCCTTGCTTCCCCAGGAAATAAATTCCCGAAATTTGGAAAAACATTTTTTATCTTTCCATGTTAGATTCTTTCTTTCATTGTTAGATAAATGCCTTTGCTTTACGCTCCCCACAATTAAAGTAGGAGGATTCTGGCTCCCAGTGCTAATGCATCGCTAATACCAAAGGTATCCAGCGTCTTGCATAGTTTCTCCGATCTTGAAATATCGCTCCCGTAACCCTACGTTACAGCCTGAGATCTTTCCTGTCGACTGCATTTGCAGTCCTTTCTCGAATGTTTACGCTTGCATTGTTATCTCCATGGCACTTTGCGTAACGCTTAGGACGTTTCCAGTCACGGACAGGCAGATTCTTTGTCAGTGGATTTTGTATCCATAGCAGGAACATGTCTGGCCACTTGGATACATGGTCGACATATTCACTATGTCATTCCCTTATACGCCAATATAACAAAGAATTTAGGCCATGGTGTGGAACCGATATATTGTGCCATGTTATGATTGCATATCATATTTTTTCTCCCTAAACCCTCTCTGCAGATATTTGGGTTTCACGAATCAGCATAGTGGATTCTTTTTGTAAGAAATCATTTCTCTGATTTGCAATCTTTTCATGAATGAAAGCCACTTTTACACTTTATCTGTTACGCTTATGAAAACTTTTTTCTTTTTAAAGAGACTTCCGTTGTTTACGTTTAAGCCTACGCATTGATGTTTCAGATATTAAGGATTGAGGATTAGGTAGATCATTGCCATCGCTTTCAGATGCACATGTATTTTGTTCCACCTTCAATTACTTGCGTAAATTCAGCAAAAGCATCTTAATTACTTTTGAACGATTTTTTCTTTTAACGCCTTTCCCGCTTTAAATTTAGGTGAAAATCGCCCTGGTATAATGATTTTTTCTCCTGTATGAGGATTTCGACTACTTCTCTCACTGACAAATCGTGCCTCAAAGGTTCCAAATCCTGCAATCTGTATTTTTTCCCTTTGTGCCATCTTATCTCCGATAAGTTCAATAAAGTGATCTACGATTTTCTTTGTAACTTCCGTGGAAATTTCCTGTTTGAATGCGATCTCTTTGATGATTTCATTTTTATTCATAAATACCCCTCTTGAAAGTGTACAGTTCTTTTCTTGTCGATCTCTTCTCTTTGTCGAGGAAATTTTGGATGAAAACAGCACAGTGCCCTGCAGAAAGAGCACTGTGTTGGATCTGGTCATCATGCTAAATGATCTCTGTTTCCTTTATTGCTCATCATCCTCTTTCCTGCGCCTTTTTGCAAAGAACAGTCCAGCAAGGGTCGCAATGGAACCCAAAGCCGCGGTTGCATGCATGCCTAAATTGGTTAAGTCACCAGTCTTAGGGCCGGAAGAAGCAACTTTCGTCACCTTGTTCGTCTGTTTAGCCTGCTGATTATTAATCTGCTTATTGTTAATCTGAGTTGCCGCACTTCCAGGCTTTTCAACTATGACTTTCACTGTAACCGTTTCTTTGCTTCCATCTGGATATAGAATTTCTAATGTCCCCTCGTATTCACCAGGTTTGTTTGGATCAATGGCTCCCTCTGGAGTGATATCTTTAATTTTGGTTCCTTCTGGAAGGTCCTCAAGATTTGTTACATTATCCGTTAAATCAGGTTTTTCTCCCGGCTTTATGATTTCCGGTTTCGTCTCCGGATCGTATTTATCCGCATCTGTACGCGGATCTGTCACATTGACCTTTACTTCCACTTCTTCTGTTGTTCCATCCGGATAAGTTACTACAATGATGCCCGGTGTTTCCCCTGGCTTATCGGTGTCTACCGGTGTCTTCCATTCGTACTTCGTATCCTCTGGAAGGTCGTCTTTATTCTTAATTCCATCTTCTGGATTCGGTTTTTCTCCAGTATCAACTTTAACATCTTGTCCTTCCGGAGTGTATTTGTCTGCATCTGTACGTGGATCTACTACATTTACTGTTACTTCCACCTCATCCGTTGTTCCATCTGGATAAGTCACCACAATCGTTCCTGTGGTTTCTCCAGGTGTTTCTGTATCAATCGGTTCTTTCCATTCATACTTTGTATCCTCTGGAAGGTCATCTTTATTTCTGATTCCATCCTCTGGATTTGGAGTTTCTCCCTTATTGACATTAACTTCCTGTCCCTCTGGAGTATATTTTTCTGCATCTGTACGATTGTCATTTACAATAACATCCACCGTGACCTGATCCGTAGAACCGTCTGGATAGGTTACTACTACAGTTCCTGATGTCGTACCCGGTGTGCTGGTATCTACCGGTGCTGCCCATCCATAGGTTGTATTTGCTGGCAAGTCTGCTTTGTTGGCAATACCGTCCGCTGCATTTGGCTGGCTTCCTTTGTCTACTGCGATCGCCTGTCCTGCCGGATCATATGAATCTGTTGCCAAGCCATAGGTCAACGTTACAATGACTGTATCGTTTGATCCATCTGCATAGGTCACTTTCACATTCACTGGCTGATTCTGTCCTGTCGTTGGAATCGCATCCACTACCACGATCGACTGTATCTTCTCAGCTGGTGCATCTGTCGTTACGACACCGATCACTTCATCATTCGTAGCTGTCTGTCCATATGGTTTGTATAAAGGTCCACCCTGGGCTGTATACAGTTCCGTGTCGGTCGCAGTCTCATTTACAATAACGTCCACTGTTACCTGATCTGTAGAGCCGTCTGGATAGGTTACAACTACAGTTCCTGATGTCGTGCCTGGTGTGCTGGTATCTACCGGTGCTGCCCATCCATAGGTTGTATTTGCTGGAAGATCTGCCTTGTTGGCAATACCGTCTGTTGCATTCGGCTGACTTCCTTTATCGACTGTGATTGCCTGTCCTGCCGGATCATATGAATCTGTTGCCAAGCCATAGTTTCTTCCTGCCGTATTTCTGCATTTTTGCCCGGCTCTCATCTGCCGGACAGCAGACATAAGCCAATGCCTGTTCCAATACACATCCCTCCTTTGGGCATTCATGTGGATGCTCTCATTCTCCTGAACATGATTTCATGGCATCCATATGGATACCCTGATCACCTCTCTCTGCCTTCTTTTCCACATTTTTTCACCTTGTTCCTATCTGCTCTGTACTCGAATACCTCATTTCCTAAAATTTCCTCTGGCGATACGATACTCTGGTTTATTTCCCTGACCATACTCCGCAGTTCCTTCTCTGTTATATCACAGTCCTTCTTTCTCAAAATGAGTAGTTCGTGCACGCTTGAAGGGAGTATGTAATAATCGCTTCCGATCTGTTGGCTGACCTGCTTAAGCACATGCGGATACAATGCCACTGTTGCTCCGTATTGGTTATCCTCGTTACTCAACACATACATCGGCGAATCAAAATCCTCTTCCGCATTTCCCGTCATCATTTCACTCATTACTTCATTCATGGACTGAAACTTTTCTTTCTGGCTGTTCTGTGTATTTTCTAATGCTCTTTTAAATAATTCTTCTTTCGGCATCTTCCACGATTCTGCCATGGCATTTGTCACCTGCGTACACATGCTCCCTGACTCATTTCTCTCCACTTCCACATATAAGACTTCTGCCCCCATTGGATGGAGCCTGTATGGTCCCAGCTTATAGTATGCCTGGTTATTCTCTTTATTGACCAGCCGTACCCGGAGTTTATCTCTCATCCTTCCATAATCAGCAAAGTCGGCATGGTCGAATTCAGGGATTTCCTGGCTTTGATAAAATTCCACCAATTGCCTTCTGATCTGCTTCAGAGGCATTCCTTTCAGGTAAGATTGATAAAAATCATTCAGATAAATGATCGGGGCTGACGCTTTTCCATCCTGTCGGATGGACAGACCTGACAACACCACGTTATTTTTTTGCGTATGCGTTAGCTCACAATGGTATGTTCCCTGCTTGTTCAGTTCCAGGCTGACTGTCTCCTTCAGGCTTTCCTGAAACTGCTTATAGGATAATCTATTCTCCATCTCTTGCATCCTCCTTTTCCTGTTTCGATGCGTCCAGCGCAAACCTTACACGGTCTATGCCTAACTTATAATAAGCATCCGCCACTTCAATCCCTACTGCCTCATAGTCTTCCTCTACGGCTGCAAGGACAGTAGTTCCGCCTCGGGCAAAGGGATTTAAGATTCTACCACCCGGCCCGCAGATCTGAATCACATCTTTCATCAACTGCAACGGTTTCTCGGTCACATGGATACGGTTCTGGGGATTTCCATATCGGAACACTCCAGGCAGGATTTTCACATGCCCCATGCTGCTGTATTTTTGGTTTGTAATGCGGTTCCTTTTATTTTGCCTGGTCCCGCTGCTGGCATAAGGCAGGTCGGCGATAACCGCGTCAAACACGCAGAGCTGAAAGTATTTCACCAGCTTTAATATATCCACGTGGAAGATTTCCCAGTTCGCACCTCTCATATGCTCTTCCGGAATCATCCCTTCCTTCATTAGAGTTTTCAGTTCCAGTTTGTTTTCCAATAAACATCATCCTCTCTTTTCTTATTTTCAGTACCCCATCTCTTTTGTTTTTTCTTCGGCTTATATTCCGTGGATGGCTTAAGCTCCCTTTTTATAGCCATGACACTGCTTTTCCCGTTTTCCATAAAAAAAATCCTGTGTTGGATTTACCCAGATTATAGCCCGGAAGTACAACATCCTTGATAATAAACTGGCCTCAGGCCTCTCCGTATATACTTCCTTCCACCTTATCGTACCTGTTCCTTTTTCTGCTTCTTTGCTTGATGCTTTCACCGCAACTGTTCACTCACGCACTTCCCGGATGGTCACATCATAGACTCTGTCCATAAGCCCCCTTTCCTGCATCCATGTGGATGCACCTTTCTTCTTTGAAAATAAAGTTGGACATCCATATGGATACCCTTGCTATTTCTCGCTATCTTCTTTTTCCTTGGCTTCCAGCGCAAATCTTACCCGGTCACTGCCCAGCTTATAATAGGCATCCGTCACTTCAATCCCGACTGTCTCATAGCCTTCCTCCACGGCTGCAAGGACAGTAGTTCCGGCTCCGGCAAAGGGATCTAAGATTTTGCCACCCGGCTCACAAATCTGAATCACATCTTTCATCAACTGCAACGGTTTCTCTGTCACATGGATACGATTCTGGGGATTCCCATAGCGAAACACGCCCGGAAGACAGGACACCGGACGGCTGATTGGCATCGGTCCGTTACTGCCCCACACAATATATTCAGCCTGCTGTCGAAAGCGTCCTTTCTGAGGACGGGAGTTTCCCTTATCCCAAACCGCTGTACCTCTCCAGATCCAGCCTGCCCACTGAAGAGCATCGGTAATGGACGGATACTGTCTCCAGTCAATAAAAAGACAGATAGGTGCCCCGATCTTGCAGGCTTTTCGCACATCATAGAGCCACTCTGCCATCCAGTGGGTCCAGGAACGCTGATCCTTATTATCCCCATCAAAATCCGGTAAGGCATTCTCTGCTTTCATGCTGCTGTATTTCTGGTTGGTCGTGCGGTTTCGCTCATTCTGCTTCGTTCCCCCGGACGCATAAGGCGGATCGGTAATCACTGCATCAAAGATCCCCGGCTGAAATGCTTTCACCAGTTTCAGCGTATCTCCATGTAAAATTGTCCAGTTTTTCCCTCCGGTATATTCCTCCGGGTATGTTCCTTCTTTCAATAAGTTCCCTAACTGCAGGGTATTTTCCATAGGCATCATCCTTTCTTATCAGCCCTCAGGCTGTTTCTTATCTTTTAAATCTGTTTCTACTATTTTTTCTTCCCACATCTTTTATGATATGGCAAAAACGAACTTCATCGGCATTCTTCCTTCCCACGTTTCTTGGGCGGCTTGGTGGCTTTCTGAAAATCTTCGCTCAGTTCAGTCTCTACATATTCACTGATGATATAAAGAGCCTGATAATAGTTCTCTGATTTCTGGACACGTGCAATCATTTCTTTTGCCTCTTGTCCCTGCCCATTTGCCTGAAGCAGTTTATTTGCCCTTGCCAGAATAGAAAACACATTTCCATCCTGTCCCACGAGCTGCATCTTCGGACGTCTCATTTCCGTTTCCTTCTGTTGGTAATCGGAATCACTGATCTGGATTTCATAGTCATCGCTCTGCCAAAAATGAACATCGATTTCTCCATCTCCGACTTGGATTTCCTGCTGTTCAAACCCTTCTCCCCATTCGTCGCTATACTGCCCGGTAACATATTCATACAGTTCTTTTGCTTCCGACTGTTCTAAAAATGTAGTTAATTCCAAAGTGGTACATCCATACAAAACACCATCCTTTTGTTTCACAGAAGGGACTGCACTGATCACCTTCTCTTTGATGGCTGCACTGCCATGAAAATAATCCATTAAATTGCAGGGCTTTCCTTCCTCATTTCCAATGGCATTGTATTTTTCGATTGCTTCTTTGATCTCCGATTCGTATTGTGACAAGTCTGCCCTTTCCAGCGGCATCCCCTCATAAATATCGTACTCGTATTCCCCCTCTTCCCACTGCCTTTCCAGTTCTCTGGATGTGAAATTCCCTGTCAGTGGTGTCAACAATTCTATTTTTATGGTATCTTCCATTCGCTTCACCTCCCACGTTCTCTTCGCTGTTTCTGCTGTTTTTCCCACGCCTGCTTTGCCATGTCTCCATAATCAGCACCCTCTATTGGGGGCAGGTTGCAGAAAACAGCATATTCTTTTTCATAATGCTCTTTTAGCTGTTCACACGCCCATCGTCCGGCAAAATCATGATCAGTGCAGATCTCTATCTCCGTCACCTCCGGATGCTGTTTCAAAAAATGTTCCAATGCATCCGGTACTTTCATCTTTCTGACGTTCTGCTCGGTTCCTTCCTTCGGTGCAGCGACACCGCCCAAAGACAGGCGGTATTTATCCGCATTCCCTTCCAGTGTCATATGAGCCAGGGCGTCAATACAGGCTTCATATACTGCCACCCGGCAGCTTTTCCCAAGGGGAGGAACACAAAAGCTGTATTGCTTTTCACTGCCTTCCTGTTCCATCCGGAAGCTCTTTCCCCGGTTGTCATAGATTCCCCGCAGGAACGCATACCTTGCATGTCCCTGTTCATCCATGCCAACAAAAACAGCGTTATGGTAGGGGGCGCTCTCATACAGGATTCCGAGCTGCACACAGTAATCCAACACATCATCCTGGATTCCCCTCTGGTTCAAATATCTCCGCACTCGGTAAAAACTGTCATTGGGCAGGGGCAGGGAAAAGGGCTTCTTCCTGGGTGCTGGTTCTTCTCTGGGAACATACACAGGCGTCTGCTCACACAAGATTTTTACGGCTTCCATATATCCCATGCCATCTACCTGCATCAAAAACCGCAGAGCAGACATTCCGCCAATATCCCTGGACTTCCAATGCCATTTACTGGTAATCTCGTTAATTTTAAAACTGTCATGGTCCTGAAGCTGCCATTCATTTCTTGTCCGTGTTTTTTTCAATCTCCCCGGCTGATACGTCTGCAGGTACTCATAGGCTCTCACCTGCTTGGCTGCCTGATATTCTTCTTCGGTAACCCAAGCCATCAGATCACTGCATTGCGAAGAGCCTCTGCCTTATCGGTGCGCTCCCACGGAAACTCTTTTCTCCCGAAATGTCCAAAGGCTGCTGTCTGTCGGAAAATCGGACGGGTAAGGCGCAGGCTATCCACGATCTGCTTCGGAGTCAGCCCAAACACCAGCGGGATTGCCAGTTCCAGACAGTCATCCGCACACACTTTTCCCGTACCAAACGTATCCACCTGTACCATCACCGGCTGGGCAACCCCAATAACATAGGCCAAAGACACCTGACATCTGCTGGCAAGTCCCGCAGCGACAATGTTCTTGGCGATATATCTGGCCATATAAGCTGCCGAACGATCTACTTTTGAACAATCCTTCCCGGAAAATGCTCCACCGCCATGGAGAACCATGATTCCATAACTGTCTACCATCAGCTTCCTTCCGGTCAGTCCCGTATCAGCGTCCAATCCTCCACAGACAAAACGCCCTGATGGATTGATATAAATCTTGGTTTCCTCATCCGGTGGCAGGGGGCGAAGCGCCGGCAGCAACACTTTCTTTCGGATCTCCGCTTCCAGCTTTTTCAAATCTTTTTCTTCCGTATGCTGACAGGACACTACCACACTGTCCAGTCGGACAGGTCTTCCGTTTTCATACTCTACCGTCACCTGGGCTTTTCCATCCGGTAAGATTCCCTGAATATAAGAGCTTTGTCTGCAGGCAGATAATTCTCGGACAATCCGATTGGCCAACACCACGGGCATGGGCATGAGCTGCTTCGTTTCATCACAAGCATATCCGATCATCACACCCTGATCCCCTGCTCCTTGGAACCAGTCTATCTGATTGTCAGACACTCCTTCCCTTCGTTCTTTTGAAGTATCGACTGCCCCTGCGATATCGGGACTCTGTCGATGGACAAAAGTGTCCATTGCAATCCCTTCACTGGAATAGCCCACATCAGACAGTACTTTTCGCACAACTGCAAACACATCCGGTTCATAAGTACTGGTGATTTCCCCTGCTACAATGATCGTTCCTTTCGTAGCAAGCACCTCACATGCTACCCTGGACTGTTCATCCTGTTTCAGACACACATCTAGGATTGCATCTGCAATCTGGTCACACACTTTGTCCGGATGTCCTTCTGTTACTGCTTCTGCTGTATAAAATTTTCTCATATGAATTCCCTCTCTTTCATGCAAAAAAGCAGGATACCTTCCTTTTTACGGAAACATATCCTGCCTGATGTTTCATATTTTCTTTTGATTTTATCATCTAACCTTTTAATCGGCTTTCAATATCTGATGCACTATATAATACATCTGTTACAATCACTTTATCTCCCTGGATTACAAAAAAGACAGAGTAATTGTCTACCAACAATCTTCTCATCTCTTTGCTTCGTTCCGGCTCTGATTCCATAATACGGATTCTCTCAGCCATAGTATCCAATGTCAAAATAGCGTCTGCAATCCGGTTGTATTGATCCATTCCATTTTCCGGTGCCTGAAGAACATAAGCAATGTGATTATATAACTGCTCCATATCAGCCAATGCTTCATTTGTAATCTTAACCGTATAGTGTTTCATATCAATGATTCTCCCTGAATTTTGCGAACGCTTCTGCTGCATTTTGCACTCTTCCTGCAGCTATATCATTGTAACCTTTTTCCAATTTCTGATGGATTTCTTCTGTTGTCATGGCATCTGCATGAATCGATGCTGGTGCTTTTGGTAAAGAAACAGAAAATGGAATTCCACCTGTAAGAGAAATTTGATTCAAATACATATCAATCGCTGTTGACATAGGAACACCTAACTGAGACAATACTTTTTCTGCCCGCTCTTTGACAGTTGGGTTTACTCTTAAATTCAATGTTGCTGTTTTTTCCATGATCACACCTCCTTGTTTCTTATATTGTAACGCTTTTGTCATTACAATTTAAGCACTATTTCTCACATTTTCTAAGTTTTATATCCGATTTTACATTTTCATTATACTCTCAGATTTTCGCTTAAAAAACGCATTCCAGATAGATGGCAGATACATCCAGATAACTGCAAAAGTCCCAGTCTTTGAACACTTTCTTACACTACATCACGCCACATTTCGTTGTGCATCCTACATCCTCGAACACTTTTTTGTATTATAGTACTGTCTTTTTCATGCAATCATTTCTCACATTCTGCGCTTTTCTGGTACTTTCAAACACTCCCCGGCAACTTCAGTTCCAGAAAGTCACCAAAGTGCTGGAAAAGCACCCACTGTTGAACACTCTTCCAACACTACAAGACTACACAAGCCGCCACGATCCGTTGCACATCCCTGAACTTCGAACACTTTTTGTGCCAGAGCGCCACTTCCTACCTGTAGTTCGTCTCATATTCTGCACTTTTGGGGTACTTTTGAACACTTCCTGCAGAAGATTTTTCAGAGCACCCCAGTATACATCCAGAGAGCTGAAGAAAGTACACACCTTTGAACACTTTTCACCTTTCAGGTTCTGCTTTTACTGCCACAAGGATGTTCCGGCCTTCCTTACACTCATAAGAGCAGGTTACCAGAGTCAGGGTTTTCTCACAACCTGCACCATCTACCCCTGTTTCAAACAGCGCCAGCGCTTTTGCTTGCGCTGCATAAGCCTCCAGATCCTGCGGACTGTGAAAAGCTGACTGCTGGAAGTCAAACATGGACACATCGGCTTTCAATACTGCCGCTATCCGGTACTCTTCCATGCCTTCCGGCGTCTGAAAGAACACGCATGGATGAGCTTTCCAGTACTCATAGGAGGCGTACTGATCCATTCCCGAACATTGCCCCGCTGTTCATGTTGTGACCGTAGATGGTCAGATTCCCCGATTCTCCCAGAATACAGTCTGCCTGGAGGAACAAACTTCCATTGATGTCGTAGTTTCCCCGGTAATCTCTCCGCAGATAATACTCTGGATCTTCCGCATTGCTCTGCAGTACCAGATAATCAATCCCAGCCTCCGGGATTGTAAGCCATCCCCGAACATCCGGATACTGTCTCTGGAGAGAACGAAGGTCAACCTCAGACACTTCCGGTTCTCTTCCAGCCTGTTCCTCTTTTTGTGTTGGAGAGCCCCCGCCCGGAGGAAATTCCTCCGGGAAGCAGGTTTTTAACTCCTCCACCAGTTCCCGGTTCTGCCGGAGAATGGCCACATAATCCTGATAAAGCAAGGCTGCACTCATCATGCAAATGACACACAATACTGCCTGCAGAATCCACAGCCTAGTCTTCTTTTTTCGCTTCATCCACTTTTTCTGTTTTTCCATGTCTCTTCTTATAAATCATGGCTGCCATGAGTCCGGCTGCTGACACGCCCAGAAGAACAAACAACAGGACTGGTTTCCAGTGATTATCCCCTGTCTGCGGTACACCCGGTGTCTCAGGTGTTCTTGCATCCTTCATCTCCACTTTCTGAACCTCCATGGTATCTTCCAGTGTAAACTTCACATCCTCTGCAATCTCATAACCTTCCGGCGCTGTAATTTCACGCAGAGTCAGTTCTTCCCCTACCAGAAGTTTCTCTACCAGATGAGGTTTCCCGTCCGTTACCCACTCTTCCAGAATCTCACCATCTTTATTTAAGATCTGAAGCTTGGCTCCTTCCAGTTCCTCGCCTGTGGTAATATCCGTCTTGGAGATTTCCACTTTGGAATAAGTATCTTTCATCTCCACTTTGGTCACACTGCCATCTTCCTTTACTTCAAACTTGATATCTTCCGCAGACACATACCCTTCCGCATAAGGCGGCAGCTCTTCATGGAGCGTATACGTTCCCTCCGGCAGTCCATAGACTACGTGCGATTCTTTCGTGCTGATCCACTCCTCCACGATGCTGCCATCCCGGTCGATGATCTGAAGCTTCGCTCCTTCCAGTTCTTCCCCGGTTGTGGCATCGGTTTTGGTAAACTGGCTTTTCGTTGGCTGATTTTCCACTTCTTTTGTCAGCTTGATTTCTGCAAGGTTCTGGTCTGTGTAAGAGGCATCAATCTCCCAGATTTCCTCATTTGGCAGATACCCCGGCTTTCTCACTTCCTCTTTCACATAATATTTTCCGTGGTAAAGATCGCTATCAAAAGTAAGCTGTCCGTTCTCATCTGTTGCTTTTTTCTCCAGCAGCGTATCCTTTTCTACAAGAACCTCACCCTGCTGGGAGAGGATATCTTCTTTTGCATACAATCCAAAGATCACGCCTTCCAGCTTCTCTTCCGTGACTGCATCCTTCTTTTCTACAGAAATGGAGATCTTCTGTCTTTCATTTTTATAGGCAACCCCTTCATAAACCACTGCCTGGGTATCATCCTCTGCGGTCAGGGTAAATTCTTTCTGTTCCGGGTTCAATACGAAATGGTCGCCTGCTATGGTTTCTTTCATATAATAAGAACCCAATGGAAGATTGTTCACCACTGCCTTTCCTTCTGTGTCTGTCACCAGAGTTGTTACCAGATCGTCTTTTTCATAACGGATGACCGGATTGCCCTGCTCATCCTTTGCTCCGTCCGGGGAATAAATGGTGTCCTTGGCATACAGTTCAAAGGTCGCCCCTTCCACACCGGATTCTTCATATACAAAGTCATGGAACACCCCGGTATCGGTATCCTCTCCGGTCACTGCATCTTTGATCCTTCCTGCCAGTCTCTTTGCTTTTGCAAGCAAGGAATCTCCCTTCACTTTCACTGGCTGTTTTCCAGTTTTGGTCAGTGTCAGGCTTCCCACCTGCTCATCGTTTGACTGCTCGACTTCCACGATGACCGCTCCGGTATCCGGATCGATCTGATGGACAGTATCAGAGGAAACAGTAATCACGATTCCTTCTTTGGAATTCGCTTTGTAAGTACCTTTTCCGGTCACTTCCAATGGAGAAATTATTTTTTCCCCTTCATACAAGGACATTTCATACCCCTGTCTTACAAACCCTTCCGGTGCTTTCACTTCTTCGATCCGGCAGGTAGAACATTTCATTTCTTCCGGTGTTACCAGATAGCCTTCCTCATTGGTCTTGAAAACGCTGATGGTTTCTTTCTTCGGATAGAATACCGTCTGCTCTACATATTCCTCTTTTTCCATGTCAAAGATTTTATAGGATGCGCCTGCCTTCAAGACTAGATTTCCTGTCTGTGCATCCTTCTTCACGATCTTTAACAAAAACTCAAACGGACGGTCATCGAAGATTCTCCATACCATCGGCTCTCTGCTGTCCTCATCGACCTTCACTAAAAACGGATCAATGGCTTTCAAATTCTCCGGTACCGTACTTTCTTTTACCACATAAAGGCCATACGGAAGTTCCGGACTGAGGGCATATCCCTTTTTATCTGTAATGAGTTCCGGTACCGGTACAGCCTTGCCATCCACGTAGGTTGCTGCCGCCTCTTCTTTGCTGAAATCATACCCACGGAAATCTTCCGCAGTAAACTGCTCCCCATTGGATGGCTGTAATTCCCCACTCTTTACTTTGGAAAGGCTGCTGACCAGATACACTTTAAAACCAGCCCCTTCCACAAGGTCTGTCTCTGTCTGGTCTCCATCTTCACTGATCTTGATGAGCTGGAACGCCTGCTTCTTCACCTGTTCCTGTACGGTCAGAGCTCTGGTTACCTCTTCCACTTCCTGGCCTTCATAGGTAAGGTTCACGTCATATTCTGTCGAACATACTGTATAGCCTTCCGGCGGAGTTATCTCTTTTACATACATTTTCCCCAGATACAGTTCAGAAAAATCTAACGTGCCATCTTCCTTGATCACGCCCTGCGCAATGAGGCTGCCTTTTTTGAACAGAACCCAGGTCTTTCCATCCGGATGGACAATGTCCTCCCTGGCATACAGACCATACACCGCCCCTGCAAGGGAACTGTCTCCCTGAGGCAGGAAGGCTTGTGTCTCCTTGTCAATCTTTTTGATATAGATAGCGCCTCTCACTCTCTCATCGGTTGCTGTAAGAGTGACTGTCTTTCCGGCTTCCACATCCACCTTATGGCTCACATCACTATGTGCGTATTGATCTGGAGCCTTGATTTCCTTCGCATACACGGTCTTGATGGCAGATTCAAAATAATCACTGACTGCCTTTCCCTCTTCCCCGGTGGCTGGCATTTCCATCAAAAGATGCTCACACTTGCTGTCTGTATAAATGCCATACACTGCACCGTCTAAAGGATTCCTGGTATCCGCATCCTGTTTTAAAAGCTCGATCCTTGTCATCTCCAGCCAGTCTACAGTAAAACTTACCGGATTGGCTTTCTCCGATTCAAAGACTCCAATGTCCTGATTGCTGTTTCCTGTGGATAACACCAGCGTTCTCCAGGTTTCCCCTACAGAGCCATGCAGCTCTCCGGAGGAATATTTTCCAGTATGAAGCATTGGGGCAGTCAGATAAAAGGTATCCCCGCCATAGATCTTCAGCGCACCATTTTCTGCGGAAGTTCCCTTTGTCTTGTTATAAATGGTGATGTCTTTTGGTACATTGACTGAAATGTAGTTTCGGTGATCCCCGGACAAGGTGATATCCGGTGTTTTCTGTACGTTTTCATTTCGGACCGCTTTTACGGAAGTCTTGGAAAGGGAGATTTCCCCCTTCGGCGGCTCTTCCATGGCAAACAGGTGGTCAATGTAGGCGATCACGCCTGCGTTTACCAGATCTTCATACTTACATCCCGTAAATCCCGCCTCACCTGCATAGGCATAGCTGGCTGCGATGTGGGTATATACATATTTCTCTTCTGTACTTTTCCCGGACAGATAACTACCTGTAATATCCCCGGCACCGCCATAACCATAGTACAGCACCTTCTGCAAGTTCTTATTGCTGTCCAGTACCTGTGCCACATAGCCACCACTGGGCGGTGAAGCCCGATGGGATTCCAGACAGTAAGCGATCTTTCCATTGACTGTAAACCAGCAGGTTAAGTAATTTCCAATATAACTTGGATAGTGGATGGTCTCCCCTTTTTCCAGATGTACGGTTTCCCTTGCTCGGAAAGTGTTTTCCGCACCGGAAAGCATCATCACTTCCCCATCCGCAATCTTTTCTTCCAGTTCCCTTGCTGCCTGTGCATCTGCATCTTCCCCGGATACCGTTACTTCCACATCCGGGATCTCCTGCGCAGGCGTCTCCGAATCTTCTTCAGATTTCGTATCCTCTTTCTGTTTCTGCCCACCGTTTCCTTCTGCATGGGCCTGTCCTTCCGTATCCGTCAGGATAATCTTACGAGTAACTGAATAGCTGTCACGTGCATCTTTTGGCACAACCCAGTAGGTTGCAACATAAGTCCCTGCCTGGTCTGGATGATACGCACTGCCATCCTCTGCTTCAATACGTTCCAAAGTCACATCCTCTTTTTCTGGATCATACTGAATCCCTTCTATGCAGGTCTCTGCCATAAATTCCTTGTCGGAAACATCTTTGGTGATATCCTCTGCAGTCACTGTCTGCTCAGAAATTTCCGACACCGGATGCTCCGATTCTGTCTTACTTTCTTTTTCTGTCACAGCATTCTGTGAAATTTCACTTTCTGCCGCATGGACATCCGCTAAGTTCCCAAGCGGACTAAGACCCATGAGCAGGGCAAGCCCAAAGGCTGCTATTCTTGTTTTGATAGTTCTGCTCTTCATTGCATTCTCCTTTTTTCGTTCAAAATACCGCAGAGGCTTTCCCCTGCAGCTTTGTTATCTGCTGACTTCTGTTTTCTTTTGACTGGTTTTTTGTCTGCCCACTTCCTGTCTTGTACGTTTTAACGCATCGGTCACAGAGCGGCTGGAAATCCCATTTTCATGACAGCCTTCCACAATCCCCATAAAATAAAGGTCTGAGGGAATGGCAGGCTGATCCTTATAGGGTGCATTCATGGTATATGCCATCACTTCCCGTTTTACGCCATCCTTTCCCTGGACTGAAAGCATTTCCTTCCCATATAAGTGGGGATATCCTTCATAAAAGTCCAGGCTTTTTTCACACTCCGGTGTGATCTTCCAAAGCACCCCTTCTACCTGGCTTCCCTCTTCCGGCAGAATGGTCGCAACACCGCTTCCCCTTCCCCTGCCACAGAAAGTCAGGCGGTACCCGTCCAGCTTGACATTTTCCACAACAGAAGCTTCCGGACAGCGGTATGCCATCTGATCTAAGTTCATGTTACTGCCATAGGCAAAATAATACGTTTCTTTCATCTCTACCTCCTAGCGGACATCCTCTGTCCGATGATGATTTCGATTCAAACATTCATAAGTACTGCGGTCATATCTCCACGCCCGGTCACCCTCCAGATTGGCAAGCAGATGTTCCCGGACATTTTTATATTCTGGTCCAATGAGTCCCAGCCGCAATAAAAAGGTACGGAAGGTAAATGCCGGGTTCTCTGTGATCTCCGTTTTCCGCATCTGGGTACATTTCTGATTGATGGCCTGAGCGGAAATGGCGAGAGCCAGCGTGATATTTGCCCGTACTTTTCCTGCATGGAGAGTGCTTTCAAAACACCGCCACTCCAAGGTTCCTTTGGAAAACACCGCATGCAGGTTTAAGGCATAATACCGGGTGCTGTCATAATGATTCTGACTTCCATCCCTGCCTCCATACCATACCCGTTTAAACTTTTCCATGGAAATGGTGCTGTTTGGCATCCGGCGGATCTTTTCCAGCACAATGGGACGCACTTTCTGGCAATACTCCTGTTCTCTTGATGTCTGTACCTTCAATGCTTTAAACAGGATATCCTCTTTGGAATACATAATAGTCATGGCATTTTTAAGACTTCTTGGAGTGTGGTTGGAAGCGTCCACATGAACATGCTGCCCGCAGGACGCATTTACCTTCGCCCCATGATGCCTGAGACACCGTACCACTTCCTGCAGCTTTCCCATTTCTCCATAGGAAAGTTTCGGACTGACCATTTCGGTGCTGTATTCACTTCCGGCACGAACCATGCGTCCACGCTCCCTGCGTTCCGTATAGATACTGCCATCATACATAAACTTCCACTTCTTTCCTTCCTGATCTGTCACAGACCAGACTCCATAATACCCACCATCACAAACTGCCCTTGTTCCAAACATCTCCGCAACTACCTCCGCAGCTCTCTGCCTGGTAATGCCTGTCATTTCAATTTCTGTACCGAAGTACTGATCCTGAATTCCAATTGCCATACTGCCTTACCTCTTTGTCTTTTCATCCTCTGCCCGGATTTCCTCATCTGCCTGCCGAAGAAGTGTTCCGATAGCTTCGATCACGTTGACGGTCACTCCATTTCCCGCCTGTTTATAAAGCTGGCTGTCCGAAGTATCCTGTTCGATACGGTCAATCTGCCAGTCATAAAAGCCTTGCAGTCTCAGACATTCCCTTGGCACCAGTTTTCGGATTCTGCCCCGATAGGCAACTCCATGGCGGTCTGTGGCAGTAATGGTGAACATCTGTTCTTCCAGTTCCTTCATCCTCCGGCCATTCTGCCGGGTTTCTTCCCTTCCCGGAGTCAGCACTGCCCTGGCGCCTTCCTCTTTTAGGACACCGGAACATTCCCCTTTGTGATTATGGATGCCGGACTGTCTGGTATTCAGACATCTGCAATGCTCTGTGACAAGAGGGGGCGGCGACAGATCCACAAAATGAAGCGTTCCCTGCTGGATTCCTGTGGTCAGGGTATGGGCGATCTGATGCCCCGCACGCCCTCTCCGGGTGTTCAGCCCTGCATATCCCAAGTCAATGCTGTCTCCCGGATACGCCATCTTATAACCCTGTTTGGTATTTTCTTTGATGGGTACACCCATCTCATACAATCCTGTCTTTCCACCCATACCGCCTGCCAGAGAAGCGAGGGTGCAGCTTAACCCTTGGGGGCTGTATACCCTTTTTCCCTGGCTGCCGGTTCGGATTTGTATAAGAGGCGTTCCATTTGCTGTTGGGAAAGGTAATATTTTTCCGGCACATCTTCGATCAAGATATCCGACAAGATACACCCGCTTTCTGGATTGGGGGACTCCAAAATCCTTGCTGTTAAGCACTTTC
>SKEA01001335.1_pt1 | contig 17970 bp, 17 predicted proteins | sample 4826601 | NCBI WGS metagenome assembly SKEA01 (sample SAMN11008821, study PRJNA524170) | human gut metagenome | biome: Human fecal sample; material: Feces; isolation source: fecal sample from pouch patient p13, p53 | host: Homo sapiens | place: Israel: Tel-Aviv | collected 2016-07-06 | reverse complement strand
TTTTCTTCCCATAGAAAATCCTCCTAAAATTTATATAGTATATTATTCCAAATCTACCAACTAATCATACAAAAAAGAGTAGATAGATTTGTTTTTTACACAAATCTATCTACTCTCCCTATTTACTTTTTCGATAATCCCAGTATTTTTATCACTAATTATTTAATTCATCTATTAATTCCTTAACAGTAATAATTTTATCTAATCTATATGCATTTTCACCACAAAATACAAGTGAATTATCAACATCGCCTTTTACTGCACGTACTAAAGCACCTGTTATACAATAAGGTATAGTTGCCATATCACATTTTTTTAAGCATTTATAACATTTGCTTATTTTTTCATTTGTTAACTTTCTTTCTTCTATAAATTTATTACTTATAGCTCGTCCTGGCATACCAACTGGACTTTTTACAATCATTACATCTTCTTTCCTAGCATTTATATATGCCATTTTGAAATTAATATGAGCATCACATTCTTCAGTAGCTACAAATCTTGTTGCCATTTGAACTCCAGAACACCCTAAATTCATATAGTGATTAATATCATCTCTATTATAAACACCACCAGCAAATATTACTGGTATTTTCTTATTATATTTTCCTTCATATTGTTTTATTATTTCAAGAATTTCAATTACTTCTTTGTCGTAACCTTTAGATTCGTATTCTTTTAAGCTGTCACTAGAAAATCCTAAATGTCCACCTGCTTTTGGCCCTTCAATAATTACCATATCTGCAGTTCTTCCATAACGTCTATCCCACATTTTTAAAATTACACTAGCTGATTTTGGTGGTGATACTATAGGTACTAATTTTATATTTGACCCTTCTGTAAACTTTGGTAGATCAGTAGGCAATCCAGCACCTGATATAATTAAATCAGCACCATTATCAATTGCGCATTTTACATACTCTTCATAATTCCTAGTGGCACACATAATATTAACACCAATTATTCCACCATTTGATATTTCTTTTGCTTTTTTAATATGTTTACCTAATGCCCTAATATTAGCTGTTAATGAATCTTTTCCAAAATCATCTTCTAAAAATCCTGGTTGTGCTGCTGATATTACTCCTATTGCTCCTTCTTTTGCGACTGCTCCAGCAAGTGAAGATAAGCTTACACCAACGCCCATTCCCCCTTGTATTATTGGAACATTTGCTACTAAATCTCCTATAATCAATGAATTTAATTTCATATATTAACCCTCCTAGTTGTTTGAACCAATTTAAGTAGTTTTAATAACTACATACTATACTGTTAGTATATATAAGATAAAGATAGTTGTCAATATATATCAATCAAATATTTTGATTGTAAAAATATTTTTTTAAAAAAGCTAAGCAAATCCTTAAATTTATTTTTTAAACTTATATGGTTAATATTAACCTTAATATTCCTCTAATTATCTCGTTATGCACTGAAAAAGAGACATAGCTATTCAAGCTATATCTCTCTTATGTCAATAATTTCATTAATATTATCTATAATATAATCAGCATCTTTAAGTTCATCATTATTTCCATAGCCATAACCACAATCAATAGAAAAGTGCCATCATAATCAAAAATAATATATTTCATAGACTAAAAGTTCTTTAAAAGGTTAGCCATTTCAATTGCAGTAACTGCTGCATCATATCCTTTATTACCTGATTTAGTACCTGCTCTTTCTATAGCTTGTTCTATAGTATCTGTAGTTAATACTCCAAATATTACTGGCTTTTCAGTTTGAAGTGATACACTTGCAATTCCTTTTGAAGCTTCTGCACAAACATAATCAAAGTGAGGAGTTGATCCCTTTATAACTGCTCCTAAACAAATTACTGCATCATACTTATCATTTTGAGCCATTTTCTTTGCTATTAATGGAATTTCAAATGCTCCTGGAACCCATGCAACATCAATATTACTTTCATCTACTCCATGTCTTTTTAATCCATCTAAAGCTCCACCTAATAACTTTGATACTATAAATTCATTAAATCTTCCTACCACTATTCCAACTTTAAGCCCTTGTGCCACTAAATTTCCTTCTAATATTCTCATTTATTTTTCCTCCTAAAATTTAATTTATTTTATATAAATTTTTAATTCATAATTTATCTAATAATTTTTAAAGCATATGGCCTAGTTTTTCTTTTTTAGTTTGTAAGTAAAACTCATTTTTTTCGTTGTGATTCATTTTAATTGGAACTCTATTTACAATTTCTATGCCATACCTTTCTAATCCATCTATCTTTCTTGGATTATTAGTCATTAAATTAACTTTAGAAACACCTAAATCCTTTAAAATTGCAGCTGCAACATCGTAACTTCTCATATCTGCGGGAAAACCTAACATTTCATTTGCTTCTACAGTGTCAAATCCTTTATCTTGAAGTGAATAAGCCTTTAATTTATTTATAAGTCCTATTCCTCTTCCCTCTTGTCTCATATAAAGTAAAATTCCACAGCCTTCTTCAGCAATTCTCTTCATAGCTGCATCATATTGTTCTCCACAATCACATCTCTTAGATCCTAAAGCATCTCCTGTTAAACATTCAGAATGTACTCTAGTTAATACTTCATTCTTTTCATTTATTTCACCCTTAACTAAAGCAACATGATGTTCACCATTTAACTTATTTATAAAGCCAAACATTTTAAAATCGCCATATCTAGTTGGCATTTTAGCTTCTACTACTCTTTCTACTAAAATTTCTTTTTCATCCATTTTTCTTCTATATTCAATTAAGTCTTTGATTGTAATTATTTTTAAATTATGCTCATTTGCAAATTTTATTAAATCTGGTGTTCTAGCCATAGTCCCATCATCCTTCATAATTTCACATATAACTCCAGCACCTCTTAATCCAGCAAGTTTAGGCAAGTCTACTGCTGCTTCTGTATGCCCATTTCTTTCTAATACTCCACCTTTTTTAGCTATTAAAGGGAATACATGTCCTGGTCTCCTAAAATCATCTGGTTTTGAGCTTTTATCTAATACCTTTTGAATTGTTAAAGCTCTTTCAAAAGCAGATATACCCGTAGTTGTATCAAGATGATCAATAGCCACAGTAAAAGCAGTTTCATGATTATCTGTATTTTTTTCAACCATCGGTCCTATTTTTAGGTCCTTTAATATTTTTTCTTCAACTGGCATACAAATAAGTCCACGTCCATATTTAGCCATAAAATTTATAGCTTCACCTGTAACTTTCTCTGCTGCCATTAATAAATCGCCTTCATTTTCTCTATTTGGATTATCAACAACAATAATAATTTTTCCTTTCTTTATATCTTTAATCGCATCTTCAACTGTATTAAATTTATACATATTTACATACTTCCTTTCACTTTAAAAAAATCCATTTATCTTTAAAAAATCTTCTGTTATTGATGCACTTTCATTATATTTATCCATAGGTGCAAACCCCATAAGCTTTTCAACATATTTAGAAATAACATCACATTCAAGATTAACGGTATCACCGTTAGTTTTATTTAATAATGTAGTTTCCTGTGCAGTATGTGGTATTATTGAAACCTTAAAACTTTTATCATCTACATATGCAACTGTTAAACTTATACCATCAATGGTTATTGAACCTTTTAAAACTATATATCTTAAAATATCATTTGTAGTTTTTATAGTAACCCAAGTAGCATTATCTTCCTTTACTAATGAAATAACTTCACCAGTTCCATCTATATGTCCACTTACAATATGACCACCTAATCTGCTTTGTAACGTTAATGCTCTTTCTAAGTTAACTTTACTTCCTACTTTTAAATCTCCTAAATTACTTCTTCTTAATGTTTCAGCCATAATATCGGCTTCAAAACTATTTATTTTTAAATCTGTTACAGTAAGGCATACTCCATTAGTACAAATACTATCTCCTACCTTTGTACTCGCTAAAACCTTATTTGCTTTAATTAATAATTTTGAAGATTTACTACCTTTTTTTATTTCCTGTATAACACCTAATTCTTCAATTATACCTGTAAACATATAATCATCACCTAACCTATATACCCTTCAACTAAAATATCTTCATCTACAATATTGGTAGTAATATCTTTTAATTTAAAAGCATCCTTTAATTTATCTATTCCTCTCCCACCTACTGATGTTTTAGAAGATTCTCCACCTATAATTTTAGGAGCTATATAAACCATTACCTTATCAACTATATTTTCTTCTAAAGCTGAATAATTAAGAGTTGATCCACCCTCTAATAGAATACTATCTATACCTAATTCTCCAAGTTTTTTAATAAGCTCACTTAAATCAACTTGTCCATTCTTTTCTTCTATAATTATCACCTGAATATTCTTCTTTAATAACTCTTGCATACTATTTATATTGGCTCTTTTAGTTGTTGCTATTATTGTTTTATTATCTTTGTTTTGTAATACTTTAGAATCCATAGGTATTTTTAATGTACTATCAACAATAATTCTTATTGGATCATTTCCATTTTCTATTCTGCAAGTTAATTCTGGATTATCTTTAATTACAGTATTTACTCCTACCATAATTGCTGAAAGTTTATTTCTTAAATTATGAACTTCTAATCTCGATTTTTCAGAAGTAATCCATTTGGATTCACCAGTTCTTGTTGCTATTTTTCCATCAAGGGACATAGCAGTTTTTAATACTACAAAAGGATTTTTAGTTAATATATATTTTATAAATATCTCGTTAAGCTTTTTACATTTATCTTCTAATACACCAACCTTTACTTCTATACCAGCCCTTTTTAATTTATCTACTCCATTTCCACTAACTAATGGATTAGGATCAATCATTCCAATAACTACTCTCTTAATCTTACTTTGAATTATTTTATCTACACATGGTGGTGTTTTACCATAATGAGAGCACGGTTCTAAAGTCACATACATAGTAGCTCCACTTGGATCTTCCTTTAAACTTTTAAATGCATTTACTTCAGCATGTCCTTCTCCATACTTTTCATGATATCCTTCTCCAATTATAGTTCCATCCTTAACAATTAAAGCTCCAACCATGGGATTTGGATTTACTTTTCCTTCACCTTTTTTAGCTAATTCAATGGCTAATTCCATAAATTTTTCATCCAAATTTATCACCTCACAATAAAATTAATTTAAATTTAATAAATCTTTCAAAAAATAAAAACCCTGAGTAAATAACTCAGGGCTTTTATTTTACAATTACTTTTATATTATTAATTTATTTATAATTAGATTTAATAAAAATACTTAATAAATATAACTATAAAAAACAAAGTTTATAAAAATAAATCATATAAATTTTGTGAAAATATAAAAGCTCTGAAATATAAAATATTTCAGAGCGTAAATACACAAAACTAATATAGTAATTAAAAATACTATATTTTCATTTATCTTCTTTCATCCAGACTTTACTGTCGGCCTCGGAATTTCACCGAATCTGCTAAAATAGCTCGCGGGCTTTACCGCCGGTAGGGAATTTCACCCTGCCCTGAAGATTTATTAAATTATAATTAAATATTATTACAGATGCTATTTTTTGTCAATAATTATTTAATTTGTATTTTACCTAATAAAATTTGTTCTTTCTACTGGAACTAATTCTGGAAGTGGTACATTTTTAGCCGCTTCTTTACACTTAATTAAATAAGCCATATTTCTAGCTAATACCTTCATTGTTCTAATACCTTCTAAGTCTTGTACAACTTCTTCCGGAGTATTTCCATGTATTTGATTCCAATAAACAGATGATACTATAGGCATCTCATTTATTGTAAAGTATTTATTTAATTGATCAAAAGCGGCACTAGCTCCACCTCTACGACATGAAACAATACTTGCCCCAAACATATGTCTTAAGTAATTTTTGTCTGTTGAATAAAAAAGCCTATCTAAAAATGAAGTTGCTGCTCCACTTGCAGCTGCATAATGAACAGGTGAACCTACAATAAACCCATCTGCACTTTCCATTTCTTTGCTCACTTTATTAACTAAATCATTATGAATACATTTTCCAAGCTTTCTACATGCATTGCATCCAATACATCCTATTACTGGTTTATTTCCAACCTCATAGAATTTAACTTCTATTCCTTCATTAATTAACTCTTTTTCAATTATTTTTAATGCTGTATATGTGCATCCTTTCGATTTTGGACTTCCATTAAGTAATATTACCTTCATTTAAAATTCTCCTCTAAGAAATTTTTATAAATAATAAATTATATGAAAATTTAATTATTTAAGCACTATAAGTTAATATCTATATATCTAAAATAACTACTTAAATCTATTTACTAATATTTTTCTATTATACTTTGAGTGCCATAATCTCCAAAACCATTTTTCTCTAATTCCTCATACATTTCTAATACCTTATTAAGAATAGGTAAATTTTCACCCTTTTCTTCCATAACTTCCTTAGCTATTTTCATATCCTTTATAAAATGCTTATTAAAGAATCCAGGTTCATAATCTTTTTCAATCATCTTATAGCCATTATTTTGAAGTTGCCAACTTCCAGCAGCACCTTTTGATATAGCATCTAAAACAGTTTTAGGATCTAGACCAGATTTTTTAGCATACGTAATTGATTCAGCTACTGCTGCTACTGTACCTGCTATAGCAACTTGGTTACATGCTTTACAGTTTTGTCCGCTACCTGCTTCACCTAAATAAATTATATTTTTACCCATACACTCAAATATATTATACATATATTCAAAATCCTCTTTATTTCCACCTACCATGATTGATAATGTAGCGTTTTGTGCGCCAATATCTCCTCCTGATACAGGTGCATCTAAAATATGAAACTTATCACCTAATTCATATAATCTTTTGGCAAGAATTGGTGATGAAGTAGTCATGTCAACTAAATACGCACCTTCCCTTGCATATTTAAAAATTCCTTCGTCACCTAAATATACCTCTTCAACATCTTTTGGATATCCTACAATAGTAAATATTGCATCTGCATTTTTTACACATTCTTTAATACTATCTTTAACCTCTATTCCAAATTCCTTTAATGGTTCACACTTTGAAATTGTTCTGCTAAAAACAGAAACATTATGTCCATTCTTTGATAAATTTTTAGCCATAGCACTTCCCATGACTCCAGTTCCAATCCAAGCTATATTCATTTTTTACCTCCATATTTAAAAATATTATATATTTTTCACACTATTATAATGATTTTATCATTTTCAACAATTATTTTCCATTCTTTCTAAGTACATATGTAAAATATATAAAAGTCACAGAGTTTTAAATTAGCTATTTCTAAATTAAAAAATAGTATATAATTACTCTATGACTTTTTCTATTAAATACATTTATTAAATTTCATTACTAGATATTACACAAAAAGCTCCTTTACTATCATATTCTTTAACCCCTTCAATAATAGCAACTTTCATAGCACCACTAGATGCAGCACCTGGAACTCTAAAGTTTTTAACATCTATTTTTTCTATAGATATTTCTTCTGGTTTTTCAAACTGTGGCACCCAATCATATGGATATCTATAACTTCTATAAACCATATTCATATTGATTTTATTTTTATAAGGATTAATAAATTCCCAAACTATTTCATGTTCTTTTGTTACTTCAAAAATTCTTCCATCTGAGCCCTCAGTTATTAATGTATTACCATTAGGTAATCTTTGAGCGCCACTTACAAATGGACTATAAAATCTACTAGAATCTAAAGGCTCAATTAAGCCAGCTTCAGCCGGTGTATATTGCCATACAATTTCTAATGTAGTTGGATCTATTTCTAATACTCTTGAATAATCTCTTTTTGCATTTTGCCTTCCAGTAGGAGAACTTGGATTTGGAGATCCATATCCAGCCCATCCACCATTATCAAAAATAAGTATATTTCCTTCTCCAGGTAATCCTCTTGGTATCATATGAACATGGTGTTGCCCTATAATCCACCCTAGTTTTTTTACTTCTTCATTTTCATTATAATTTGGCCCTAATTTCCATACTATTTTTCCAGTACTTTTTTCAATTATTGCTATTATATTTGCTTCACGACTATCCCAAATTATATTTTCTGGCTTAAATCTTTCATCACCATTATCATACCATTTGTTTGGCCCAAGTGTTGACATTGAATTTATATGAAGCCAATCTCCCATTCCTCCACTAGCTGGTCTCATGTTAGGATCTCTATAAAGAATATTTTTTGCTGCTTCATCAAAATTCAATTCATTAAAATGTTCATTAGCCTTCCATTCCCATATTATTTCACCTTCCCAATTAACTTCAATTATTTTATCATCTAAAAGTAATTGTTGTGATATATCATTATTTATAAGATTTTCATGACATAAGATTAATGTATTTCCTCTATCAACAAGTGGTTCACTATTAGGTGAATAATAACCAACTGAGCTACCTTCTCTTTGATAATCATGATGCTGTCTTGCCATCCATTGTGGCATTTCACCTTTATCTTCTATATACTCTATTTTATTAAACTTCCAAGTAATATTACCTTCTAAATCTACTTGAATTAAATCAAGCATATCTTGCATACCATATTCAGGATTTCTTTCTCCTGTACTTCCAATTACAAAACCACCTGGTAAAAGTTTATTAGGAAAGCCTTTTAACTCCTTCCATAATTGAACCTCTCTACCATTCATATCTATTAATAATGCACCTAACTCATTTACTTGTAATAAAGTATATCCTCCCCATGCTTTTTCCTTATTGTATACTGTTACTCCTGTTGGATAAATAGTTGGATGTCCCATTTTTAATTCCTCCCTTAATATATTATTTATTTGCTTTTTCATAAAAAGATCTATCAATCCATGAATTTATATCAAAATCTTTAGATATGATATCGTTATTTAACATAAAATTCTTACTTGTTTCTAATTTTTTTATTGAATCTTCTGTAATATCTAAAGAAACAAAGTCAAATTTATTATCATCTTTTCCCATTAAAGTAGAAATAACTTCTTTGCTATAGCCTGTATTAGTTAATATATCAAAACCTTCATCAGTATTTTCTATTAAAAATTCCTTACCTTTTATTAAAGCTTTCAAAAATGCTACAACTGCCTCTTCATTTTTATTTAAATATTCTTTATTACCTACAATTACAGTTTGAGCTGTAATATCTTTATGATCTTTAGATGAATCTAGTGTCTTGGCAACCTTCTTTGTTTGTACTAATACTCCTTCACTCCAATCTGTAGTTACTATAGCATCTATAGAATTACCCTGTAACGCTGATTCACCATCGGTAGTATTTATTAACTCAACTTCGTTTAATTTTATACCGTTTAAAGCTAATATCTCATAAATATACTTATGCATATAAGTTCCCTTTGTAAAGCCTATTTTTTTCCCTTTAAGATCTTTTATAGATGATATATCTGAATCATTACTAACAATTATAGCCGAATTTGTATAATTATCTGTAATACCTATTAAACTTGTATCTCCACCTTTAGACTCTATTAATATACCTGGAAAATCAGAATATATTGCAATATCAATTTCATTTGATGCCAATGCCTCATTTACTCCTGGTCCAGCAGATGGGAAACCTATATATTCAACACTATAGCCAAGTTCCTTTAAATACGAGTTTATATAGCCTTTTTCTTGGGCTATGCCAGCAACTCCAGAAAGAGCACTTTGAGTTCCTGGATATCCAATTCTTAAGACTTTTTTGTCTTTTGTTTTTGAACTATTTCCACATCCAACTAAAGTTAGTAAACTAATTATTAAGACTATTGGTAATTTAAATTTTTTCATTTTCATTTCTCCCTTCAAACAGAATAAGGAGGTTAAAATTACAAATTTTAAACTAATAAAATTTATAATTTTAACCTCCAGTTTTTCTGGTCAATTAATTGTATAATCATTATTTAATTACCTTACTTTTAAATTGTATATTCTATTGAAATATCTTCAGTATCAAAAAAGTGTTTATATACTCTCTTCTTAATAGTTGCAAAATCATAACTACTTCTATCTCTTGGTTTACTAATGTCTACATTTATAATTTCCTTTATTTTACCAGGCCTAGAGGACATTACTATTATCTTATCTGCTAAATAAATAGCTTCTTCAATATCATGTGTAACCATAATCATTGTAGTTTTTTCTTTTTGCCAAATTTTCAAAATTTCATTTTGTAATTGAATTTTAGTTAAAGCATCTAATGCTCCAAAAGGTTCATATAGTAATAATAGTTTAGGATTATTTATTAATGCTCTTGCAATTGCTGCTCTTTGTGACATTCCACCAGATAATTGATTTGGATATGCATTTTCAAACTCTTCTAACTTTACCATTTTTAAATGATCTTTAATTAATTTATCATTTTCTTCTTTATTACCTTTATCTAAACCTAATGATATATTATCTCTTATAGTTAACCATGGAAATAATCTATGCTCTTGAAAAATCATAGCCCTTTCTTTATCTGGCCTACATATTACTTCACCATCTAAGATAACATTTCCATTATATTCTGTTATTAATCCAGCAATAATTTTTAAAAGTGTACTTTTACCACATCCACTATGACCTACTATTACTACAAATTCTCCTTCATTTATTTTAAAATTTATATCTTTGAGAATTTCTATATCTTTATTATCAATATTAAAACTTTTATTTAAATTATTTATAAAAAGAGTACCTTTATTCATATAAAATCACCTACGCTTTCTTATTCATCCATGGAGTAAGTATTTTAGCAATCTTATTTAGTATCTGTTCCATTATTAAGCCAATTATAGCAATTACAATCATTCCAACAAAAACAACTTCTGGTTGCATAAGACTTCGAGCATCATTAATTCTATATCCTATACCAGATGTTGCAGCAATTATTTCAGCTCCAACTACAGCCATCCATGATATTCCAAGCCCTAATTTTAAGCCAACAAATATTGAAGGAATTGCTGAGGGTAAATATATTTTTGTAAATAATTTAAATTTACTTAAATTATACATTTTTCCAACCTCTATTAACTTAAAATCTGTGCTCTTAATCCCACTTATAGTATTAATAAGTATAGGAAAAAAGGCAGCTAACACAATAACAATAATTTTGGATGTTTCACCAATTCCAAACCATAATACTATTAAAGGAATCCAAGCAAGCATTGGTATTTGTCTAATAGATGTAAGAGTTAAATAGAAAAATGAATTTATATTATTATTTATCCCCATTAATACACCTAAATTAATTCCTAATATTACTGCTATTAAATATCCTTGTGCAACTCTAATAAAACTTATTAATATATCATTTATCAACTGACCACTAGCTAATTGACTTGAAAAAGATTCTATAACTTGTCCTATATTTGGTAGTATAGCACTTGAAAAAACTTTAAATTTTGATATTACAAACCAAGATATTAAAATAATAATAGGTAAAATTAGTGATAAGATCTTACTAGTTGTTAGATGAAGATAATAATTTGATTTTTTATTATTAATTTTTACTTGCCCCAATTTTAACTTCCTCCATTATAATCTTATTTTTTCATTTCTTTCAATTTGAATTACTTTTCCGTCTTGTACAACCAAAGTTAAGGTTCCATACTTAATTTCATTTAAAATATTTAATATTAAATTTAAGCTTTCACTAGATAAATTATTTTTCTCATTATTCATTATAATGCCCCCTCTATAACAAAATGTAGTTTTCCTATAGGTTTACTAGATTTTATAATATACATTATATGTATATTACCTTTTTCTGTCAATATCTTAAATGTATTTTGAGTTTTTTTATTTTCTAAAAAATAAAAAACTCAAGAAATCAATGAAAATTTCTTGAGTTTCAAATTTCATAAATTATTTTTTATAGAATTGAATTTAGTAATAATTTTGTATAATCACTTTTGGGATCATTAATAACCTTATCAACATAACCTTCTTCTACTATACTTCCATCTTTAATAACTATTACTCTATCACAAAAACTACTTACCAATGCTAAATCATGAGTTATAAATATATAAGAAATATTAAGATTATTTTTCATTTTAATTAAAAGATCTAATACTTGAGCTTGAACAGATACATCTAAAGCACTTGTAGCTTCATCACAAATTAATACTTTAGGATGTGATGACAAAGCTCTTGCTATAGCAACTCTTTGACATTGTCCACCACTTAATTCATAGGGATATCTATTTTTAAATTCCTTAGGTAATCCCACCAACTCTAATAAGTCTTCAACTTTTCTCTCTCTCTCCTCTTTAGTTGTAGAACATAAACTACAGACATACTCTTTAATAGATTCTCCTATAGTCATTTTAGGATTTAATGATCCTATAGCATCTTGAAAAACCATCTGTATATCTTTGTAAACTGAACTTAATTTTTTCCTTTTTATATTAGTAATATTGTTACCATCTAAAATAACTTTTCCATCATCTGCTTTTTCTAAATTCATGATAACTCTTGCTAATGTACTTTTACCACAACCACTTTCTCCAACAATAGCCAAGCACTCACCTTTTTTTAGGGCAAAACTTATATTATTTGCTGCAATATGATAATGATCTTTTTTCTTATATTTCTTTTTTATATTTTTACACTGCAGAATTATTTCGTTCATTTTCACTTTGCTCCATTTCTTCAATATAACTACATGCTATCCATCGATCATTGTCAATTTGGGTTAATTTTTGAGTAGTACATATACATTTACTATTTACTTTATCACAACGTGATGCAAAGCTACAGCCTTTTTTTCTTCTGTAAAAGTTGGTGGATTTCCTTTAATTCCTATAGGTAATTTTCCATCTAGCTTAGGAATTGAATTAATCAGAGCTTCTGTATATGGATGTTTAGGATTTTTTAAAATACTTTCCTTATTTCCATACTCTACAATACTACCGCAATACATAACAGCAACTTTATCAGCAATATAAGATACAACTCCCATGCTATGTGTTACAATTATTATACTTGTATTAAATTTATCTCTTAAATTCATCATTTCCTTTACTACTTGAGCTTGAACTGTAACATCTAATGCGCTTGTAGGTTCATCAGCAACTAAAAGTTCTGGTTCTAGTATCATTGCTAAAGCTATTGCAACTCTTTGTTTCATACCTCCACTTAATTCAAATGGATAACTATTTAATATACATTTTGCATTCTTCAGATTTACCTTTTCTAGCATTATTTCAGCACGTTTTAACGCTTCTTTTTTACTTATTTTAGTATGGCTTTTTAGAACCTCTACAAATTGTTTTCCAATTTTTCTTATAGGATTTAATGTTGTTCCTGGATTTTGAAAAACTACTCCAATTTCATTTCCCTTTAATTCTCTTAACTCTTTTGATGACATTCTTAAAAGACTTTTATTATAAAACTCTATATTACCTTCTACTATTTGTTCACTATTTTTCATCATTTGAATTAATGCTCTAATTAATGTACTCTTTCCTGAACCACTTTCTCCTACTATTCCTAATATTTCACCCTTTTTTATATCAAATGAAATATCTTTTAAAATATCTATATAATTATTTTGCACAGATAAATTTTTTACCTTTAATATAGTATCCATTATTTCACCTACTCAATATCAGTATTTGCAGTAAATTGATAATAATCTGTTGGATGAGGAGATATTCCTGTAACATTATTTTTCATTACAAAGCTCATTTTCATATGAGCAATAAAATTATATGAATTATCCTTCAAAGCTATTTCTTGAATTTTTATAGCTAATATATTTCGCTGCTCTTTATTAAATTCAACCTTTAACTTATCAATTAAATTATCAATTTCTGAATTACTATAACTTCCATAATTCGATGCGCCATTAGTTCTAAGTGCATTATTTAAATATGCCAAAGGGTCTCCAGTAGCACTTGTTATATTCGAATATATAGCTAAATCAAAGTTTCCAGTTATTAATATATCTGAAATATTATCACTAATTTCTATTTTAATTTCTATTCCTACATTTCTTAAATCATCTTGAATTGCTTGAGCTATACTTGGGAGTTCTACTCTTGCTGAATATGTAACTAACTTTAAAGATAAATTTTCTCCATCTTTATCTAATATTCCATCATTATTAGAATCAATATATCCTTCTTTTTTTAATATTTCTATAGCTTCTTCTTTATCATAACTTGTATATAAACTTTCTAAACTATAATTAGTGTTACTTGGAAATACTCCTATACTTGGAGTTGCTTGTCCTTTTAATATTGAATCAGAATAAAGTTCCTTATTTATAAGCATATTAATTGCTTTTCTTACATTTGAATTTTCTAAAAATTTATTCTTTTCATTAAAGTACATAACTATTACTCTGGATGTATCTGTACTACTTATTTTATAATTGCTATCACTTTCAAATAAATTTATCATTGAATAAGATAAACCTTGAGCAACATCTACTTCTCCTGATTGTAATGCCATTGCTAAAGTATCTGCATCTGCTATTGGCATTACTTTAATTTTATTAAGCTTAACTTCTCCGTCCCAATAATCACTATTCTTTTTAAAATAACTTGCTCCACTATGATTAAACTCATCTACTATAAATGGTCCTGTTCCAATTGGATTGGTTGGTATATCTTCACCTGATTCCACATCAATAATAGCTACAAAAGGATCACATAAATCATTTATTAAAGTGGGATTTTCTTCACTTGTAGTTATTATTAAATTATTTTTTTCCACATTTATATTTTCTATTTTTAATGTAGAGTTAGCCCTAGCATTCATCTCTAATGTTCTTTCTATAGAAGCTTTTACAGCTTCTGCAGTTAAATTTTTACCATTATGAAAACTTATATTTTCTTTAATCTTTATTTTCCATGTATTATTATCTAACATTTCATAATCTTCTGCTAACCAAGGTATTGTTTCCATATTATCATCTAATTTAAACAAAGTTTCAGCAACTCCATATCTAACAAGGAACCAGCCAGAATATCCATTAGCCGGATCTAAACTTTTTGTACTTAAAGTAGTGCCAAAAACTAATTCATCTTTACTTTCCCATTCTACTTCATTACTAACAACACTACAGCCAATTAATTGTGATAAGCATAGAAATACACATATTAAGATCTTTTTTATACTTTTAATTATTTTCACCTACTTTATATCTTTACTTTGAGTCTAATAAATCCTTTACTACATCTCCTAATAAATTAAATAAAATTACAATTAGTAATATTGATATTCCTGGAGCTAACATAGTCCATGGAGCAAATTGAATTACACTTTTACCTTCACTTATCATAGCACCCCATTCTGGAGTTGGAAGTGGTGAACTTAAACCTAAAAATGAAAGAGAAGATATTTCCATAATAACAGTTCCAATATCTAAAGATGCTGTAACTATGAGATATCCTAATATATTAGGAATAATATGTTTAAACATTATATAAACAGCACCATGTCCACTTATTCTACTTGCTTGAATAAAAGTCTCTTCTTTTAATTCTAAAACCTTACTTCTAGTAATTCTTGCGTATTTAGTCCAACTAATTACTCCAATTGCTATCATTGCATTTAACATTCCCCCACCAAGTATACCTGCTAATGCAATAGCTAGTACTAAACCTGGAAAAGCTAAAAACACATCTACTATTCTCATAATAGCTCTATCGACTTTTCCACCAATATATCCACTTATAACACCAATAACAGTTCCAAATATGAATGTTACAATAACTACTATTAAAGCCGAAAATATTGTTCTGTTTGCACCATATAATAATCTTGAAAATACATCTCTTCCTAATGAATCTGTTCCTAGCAAAAATTCTTTACTTGGTGGTTTTAATGTATTTAATAAATCTATAGCATAAGGATCATGTGGAGCTATTTTTGAAGCAAATAAACTAACTATACATATACTAATTAAAATATATAATATTATGTAAACTTTCACTTTATTTTTATTTAAACTTTTAAACTTAAAACTAATCTTATTATTTTTATCTAATATCATTTAAAATCTCCTTATACATCTCTAACCCTAGGATCAAATAATCTATATAATAAATCAGCTATTAAGTTTACAACTATAAATATAACTGCCATCCAAAGGACATATCCTTGAATGATTGGATAATCCCTATTTGTTATAGCGTTTAAAACTACACTTCCAATACCTGGCCAAACAAATATAGATTCAACAACTGCTGTTCCTCCCATAAGAGAACCAATAGATAATCCTGTTAATGTTATAACTGTAATCATAATATTTTTTAAAACATTATTATAAAGAATTACACGCTCATTAATCCCCCTTGACCTCGCCCCTTTGACATAATCTTTTTCTAATTCATCAATTACTACTGATCTTATTTGACGTATATATTTACTAGTCATTGCTACTGATAATGTTATACTTGGCAATATTAAACTCTTTATTCCACTTTCGCTTAGTATTGGTAACCATTTAAGCCTTAATGAGAAAACCAACAATAATATTAACGCAAGAAAAAAGCCTGGAATCGAATTACCTATAAATGTGAAAAATCTTATTATATTATCTATTAATCTATCTTTTTTTATCGCTGATATTATACCTAATGGTATTGAAATAATTAATGTTAATATTATTGATGTACCTGCTAATACTGCGGTATAGGGAAGATGTTCTTTAAGTTCTTCTATCACAGATACTCCTGTTGCATATGAATTTCCTAAATCACCATGAATAACTCTATTAAGCCAACTAAAGTACTGGATTATAAATGGCTTATCTAATCCCATATCAGCTCTTACACTATTCAAAAGTTCTGGTGTTACTACAGTTCCTTGTGAAGTCAAGATTATTTCTGCTGGATCTCCTGATGCTAAGTTCATTAATGCAAAGGAGATAAATGATACAATTATTAAAATTGGTATTGTTCCTAAAATTCTTTTAAATATGTATTTAAATATATTAATCACCTATCTTTTTAATTATTAATTTTCCCATATGCAATTAGAGAGCTACTCTTAGTAACCGAAAATGCAACCGTATTATATAAAACTACTGCATCGAATTCTGCATAATAAGTATCTATAATGTTTCCAAAATAATCTGTTACTTCACCTAATTTTTGTCCTTTAACTATTTCTTCTCCTGCTTTTACTAAACAAGTCCAACATCCATCATTTAAAGCATCCAAATATATAGCTTCATTTATTTCCTTTGCTTCAAATTCTTTTTCTATTATTTCATGTTCTAAAATATTTAAATAAGATAAAACATTCATTATATCATTTTTATAAGCTTTTACATCCTCTTCTTTACATAATCCACATCCACCACGTTCTATTAATAAGCTTGGAATTGATTTTCTTATACCGGCAGAAGTATATGTACCATTTGTTGTGTTTGACTTAACATAATAAGGAACATTAAAACATCTGGCCATTTCTATTGAAGCCTCCACCACATTTTCTTCTGCTGCACCAGGATAATATATATGTGGTAATAAATCCTCATGTACATCACCACCATGAATATCTAAATAAAAATCAGCTTTAGCTTGTAATTCATTAGATATTACATATGCTATTTTTTCTGATATTGTTCCATTCTTATCCCCTGGAAATACTCTAAGTATATTTTTATTGTCTTCAGGAACAATTGCTGCATTTCTTCCCACAAAACCTTGTATATTAACTGGATGAACTATTATTATTTGACCAGTTACTTTTTTAGGATCAATTTCTCTTGCTAATTCTATTGCTGTTTTTATACATGGATATTCACAACCATGAACACCAGCTGTAATTAGCATTGTTTTTCCCTCTTTTTCACCATTTATTATTGTTACTGGCATTTTTGTGTCTGTATCTAATATTTTAATAAAACCTTGTTTTTTCTCTCCGGTTTTTGCTTTTAACTCTTGTATCATTAATTCATTCTTCATACTATATACTCTCCTAACTTTATTGATAATTATTATCATTCTAATTTCTAAAAAGTATTTTG
>SKEA01001330.1_pt1 | contig 17990 bp, 17 predicted proteins | sample 4826601 | NCBI WGS metagenome assembly SKEA01 (sample SAMN11008821, study PRJNA524170) | human gut metagenome | biome: Human fecal sample; material: Feces; isolation source: fecal sample from pouch patient p13, p53 | host: Homo sapiens | place: Israel: Tel-Aviv | collected 2016-07-06 | reverse complement strand
GCTATAGAGTTGACTAATACATATTTATGAATATTTAGAATCTAGAACTAACTAATAGAATAAATGATACATATTGTAAATATAATGTTATAGTTAAAAATAATGTGGGGGATTAAATGGATAATAAAAAGTATATATTTTGTAGAAATTGTGGGGAAAAATATGATGAAGCAGTAAAGTTTTGCAGAAAATGTGGTAAAAAAATGATTTATCATGAAGATAAAAATAATGATGCTTTAGAAAATGAAATTAAGGAAGAAACTGAAGTTAAAGATAAATATATTAAAGAGAAAAATACAAATAAAGAAAATAAGAAATTACCAGTTATATTAATAATATTATTAGTAGTCTTTATATTATGTTTTGGTACATTTGAGTTCATTAGTAGAGTAATATTTTCATCAGATAAATTAATTAATAAATTTGAAGAAGGCTGTAACAACAGTGATATAGATCAATTAAAAGAAATTTTAATTTCAGAAAAAACTGGCAAGGCCTTGAATGAAAATGAAATAGAGCATTTAGTTAATTATTTTAAAGATAATCCAAGTGCATTAAGTGAAGTCTGTAATGATTTAAAGAGTGAAAGTATAATAAACTCTGATAAAAAATCAATATATATAAGAAAAGTAAATAGCATTTTAGGAGAAGTAGGAAAAAAAGAGATTGTGCTAAAGCCTGAAGATATTAAAATATATGTTCCTACAGATAATATAAAAATATTAATAGATGATAAAGAATACACTTCAGAGGGAAAGGAATATATAAATATTACTTCGTTATATATAGGGAAATATGATGTGAAAGCAGAGTATACTAATAGTTTTAGAAGTTTAGAAGAAAATATAGATATCCTAATTAATTATAATAATTATCAAAGTGAATATTCAGTGTTTGATGATATAAAAACAGTAAATATAGATACGCAATATTATGATGCATATGTGGTATTAAATGGTGAAAATACAGGTAAAACTGTAGCGGAATTAAATTATACTCTTTATCCTATGAAAAGTGATGATAAAGTAAGTTTAGAGTATACTAAAGATAATGAAACATTTAGTAGTGAATCAAAATTAGTTAGTTCTAATAATTATCTATACTTTAATAGTATCGAAGGTTTAGATAACTATTTGATTGAAGAATCATCTATCAAAAATTTTGAAAATAACTTAGAACGATCTGTAAGGGAGTTAATGCAGGAATATTCCCAAAGTTTTGCTTATGCAATAAATAATAATAACTTTGAGAACGTAGCATATCTTTTATATCCTGGAAGTAATATATATAATATCCAACAAGAATATATAAATAAAATGGCATTAAAAGATTATTATATAAGTTTTATAAGTTTAAGTACAACTGATATAAAGTATGATGAGAGTACTAAAAGCGGATCAGTTAATGCAAAGGAAGTTTATGATACCTATTTGGATGGAGAGTATAAAAGGTTAGAGCAGAATTATGTTTATTCATTTAAATATAATGATAATGAAAAATCATATCAAATTACAGATATTAAATAGATAACAATATAAAAATACCAGTAGAAATTAAAAATCTACTGGTATTTTTTGAGTTTATAAGAAGTTTGTAATGTCAGTAAATAATAATGTTAAAAAGTGAGAAAGAGCAATTTTAATAATTACATATGTTGTTAAGAAGTTTGCTATAGTATAAGTAATAGCAAAAGAATAAGGATCATAAGATTTCTTTTCTTTTAAGTTTGATATACCTGAATATAAGATAACTATTAAAGCAATGTTTATTACAGATAAAAATAAAAGTCCCAATGTAGGTAAAACAAAAAATAATAAAATAAAAATTATTAATGCTGCACTCTCTAAAGTAAGTCCAACAGAAGCTACTACTACATATTGAGTAAATTTAACTGGCGTTTTAGAAATGAAATTGTGTATAAAGAAGCTAATTAAGATTAATATTCCAAAAAAAATAACGAAACCTAAAATAAATGACAGAAATGTTTTTGAAAATGGAATAATTGAATCTAAAAATGAATCTAAATAGCCAGTTAGTGTAGATAATTCAGATTTATAAAGATAAGAATCCCCTTCAATGCCATTTAATAATTTAATAAATGATACGCATATAGATTTTATTAGGCCTTTTAAAGATAGTGTGCAAATTAGTGAGATTATAAATGTGGTTATTATGAAATAAATTATAGAAAATTTAGTTGATAATTTTTGTGAATATTCACTACAACATTTTATTGGTGAAGTAAATATTGAAACTAAAAAATTTTTTAAAGAAGAGGTTATCTCTGAATAATATTGTTGTGAATAGGTAGAACTAGTATTAAATGAATAACCGCAATTTGAACAAAACTTAGAATCATCAGGAAGTTCAGTACCACAATTTTTACAAAACATATAAATTCTCCTTGAAAATAATAATACATAAGATTATATTTAACAAATTGTAATAATATACTTAATTTAATAACATAGGGATTTTAAAACATAAGAGATTATAAAATAAATATTAAAATCTTAAATAATATACTCGTAAATGATAATAAAAAGTAATAGAAATTATTGACAAAATGCATTTAATGGAATAAACTGTTATCATAGTAAACCGATGGGAAAAATAAAGAATTTAATATGTGGGGGAATTTGAGATGTCAAAAATAGTTAATAACTTAGTAGAATTAATAGGAAACACACCATTATTGCAACTTAATAAATATAAAGCTGAAAATAATTTTGAGGGTACAATAATAGCAAAACTTGAGTATTTTAATCCGGCTGGAAGTGTTAAAGATAGAATTGGATTTGCAATGATCAAAGATGCTGAAGAAAAGGGCTTATTAAAAGATGATTCTGTAATAATTGAACCAACAAGTGGAAATACAGGGATAGCACTTTCTTTAGTAGCTGCAGCAAAAGGATATAGATTAATATTAACTATGCCTGAAACAATGAGTATTGAAAGAGTGAATTTACTTAAAGCTCGTGGAGTTGAACTTGTGTTGACTCCAGGTAAAGATGGGATGAAGGGAGCAATAAGTAAGGCCATACAATTAAGTAATGAAATTCCTAATTCTATAATATTACAACAATTTGAAAATCCATCAAATCCATTAATTCATAAATTAACAACGGCAGAGGAAATATGGCGAGATACTGATGGGAATATTGATATTTTTGTAGCAGGAGTAGGAACAGGAGGAACAATATCTGGAGTTGGAGAAGGATTGAAATCAAAAAATCCAAACATTAAAATTGTTGCAGTTGAACCAGCAAGCTCTCCGGTTATATCAGGAGGAAAACCAGGGGCACATAAAATTCAAGGAATAGGAGCAGGTTTTATACCAGATAATTTAAATGTAAATATAATTGATGAGGTAATAACTGTAAAAAATGAAGAAGCCATTGAAGCTTCGAGATCTTTGGCAAAAACAGAGGGATTATTAGTAGGAATTTCATCAGGGGCAGCGGCTTTTGCAGCTACAGAATTAGCTAAAAGACCAGAAAATAAAGGAAAGAATATTGTAGTATTATTACCAGATACAGGAGAGAGATATTTATCAACAGATTTATATAAATTATAATATTTTAAAGTTTATATTGACTGAATTTGTTAACCACTTCTAATATCTTTTAGAAGTGGTTTTTTGCATAAAAATCTATTAATAATTAATTTAAATTGAAATAAGATTGGAAATTGGGAGGAAGATTGTTATGGAAAATAAATCAAGATATTCTTGCGAGACATATGCTGTATCAGGGGCTAGAAAAGGAGATAAGTCAACAGGGGCCATTAGTTATCCTCTTTATCTTTCAGCAACTTTTAAACATAATGGTTTGAATGAAAGTACTGGATATGATTATTCAAGGCTTCAAAATCCAACGAGAGAAGAAGCAGAAAAGACTATTGCTTTGCTTGAAAATGGAAAAGAAGCTTTAGCTTTTTCATGTGGAATGGCAGCTTTAACAGCTTGTGTACATTTATTTAAGTCTGGAGATCATGTAATATTGTCAGAGGACTTATATGGAGGAACCTTTAGATTATTTGATGAAGTTTATAGTGTTTATAATATAGAAGCTTCATTTATAGATACAAGCGATATAAATAAAGTAAAGGATGCTATAAGAAATAATACAAAAGGAATAATAATTGAGACTCCATCAAATCCATTAATGAGAGTAACAGATATTAAAACAATTACTGACATATGTAAAGCTAAAAATATTATTAGTATAGTGGACAATACATTTTTAACCCCATATTATCAAAGACCATTAGAATTAGGAGCAGATATAGTAGTTCATAGCGGAACAAAGTATCTTGGAGGACATAATGACTTATTAGCTGGTTTTGCTATATCTAATAATGAAGAAATAATTGAAAAATTAAGATTCATGCAAAAATCAACTGGTGCTATATTATCACCTTTTGATGCATGGTTACTTCTTAGGGGAGTAAAAACTCTTCATATAAGAATGGATAGAATACAAGAAAATGCAATTAGGATTGCTAAATGGTTAGACTGTAATGAGAATGTAGAAAAGGTGTATTATGTAGGATTAAATAATCATAAGGGATATGAAGTTAATAAAGAGCAGAGTAGTGGTTTTGGCGGAATGATTTCTTTTAGAGTTAAAGATAAAAAATATGTTAAGAATTTATTATCAAATTTAAATGTAATTAGCTTTGCTGAAAGTTTAGGTGGAGCAGAATCACTTATAACTTATCCATTTACACAAACTCATTCAGAAATGCCAGAAGAAATAAAAAAGAAATTAGGAATAGATGAATATTTAATAAGACTTTCAATTGGAATAGAGAATATTAATGATTTAATAAATGATTTAAAAAGTGTATTAGAGTAAAATTTGAAATTGAAAGAAGGTAAAAATATGAATAGATTAGTAAAAAGTGGATTAGAAAATAGAATTGGAAGCAATTGTTTAAAGTGGGATGGTTTAAGAGAGAGGTTTGGAAATGAAAATCTAATTGCTATGTGGGTAGCAGATATGGATTTTAAAACACCACAGCCAGTAATTGATGCATTGAAAGAAAGAGTAGAGCATGGAATATTTGGTTATCATATAATACCAGATTCCTATTATGAATCTTTTATAAATTGGCAAAGAGAAAAGCATGGCTATGATGTTAAAAGAGAATGGATTAGGTTTTCTCCAGGAGTAGTACCAGCACTATTTTGGTTTATTAATATTCTAACTAACCCTGGAGATAGTTGTATTGTAATGGAGCCTGTATATTATCCATTTCATCATGCCATAGAAGAAAACAATAGAAAGCTTATATTTAATAATTTAAAAAATGATAATGGAATATATACTATTAATTTTGAAAGCTTTGAAAAAGATATTATTGAAAATAAAGTGAAATTATTTATTCTTTCTTCACCTCATAATCCTGTAGGAAGAGTATGGACAAGGGAAGAGTTAAAAAAAGTATTAGATATATGTAAAGCTAATAATGTTTTTGTTTTAGCTGATGAAATACATCAAGATATAATAATTGGTGATAAAAAACAAATTCCAGCGGCAACTGTAGGGGAGTATGACAATATACTTGTAACTCTTACAGCTGCAACAAAAACTTTCAATCTTGCTTCATGTCAAAATTCATTTGTAATTATTCCTGATAATAAAATAAGAGAAAGGTTTGATGAATATTTTAAATCAATAGGTGGAGATTGTGGAAATATATTTGGATATATAGCTGTTGAAGCAGCTTATCGTTATGGGGAAGAATGGTTAAATGAAATTTTGGCTAAAATTAAAGAAAACTATGAATATACTAAAGAAATTTTATCAAGGTATTTACCACATGTAGTTATTTCACCATTAGAAGGAACATATTTAGCATGGTATGATTTCAGCTATTATATAAATGAAAAATATATTAAAAGCTTTTTTCAAGCCGAATGTAATTTAGCTGTTGATTATGGTTCATGGTTTGGAGAAGCTGGGAAAGGTCATATAAGAATAAACTTAGCAACGGAAAGAAAGATTGTTGAAGAGGCGATGAAAAATATTATAAAACAATTATTATAGAACAAAAAATATAAATTACATGTTATAATTTTAAGGAATACAAAATATATAATGGGGGACGAGTTAAGATATGACATTTGACAAAATTATAATATGGTTAATGGCAATAGGAATACTTATTGGAGCTATTGACAGATTACTTAAAAATAAATTTGGATTAGGAGAAAAATTTGAGGAGGGGCTCAACTCAATGGGACCTTTAGCTCTTAGTATGGTTGGTATAGTTAGCTTATCACCAGTAATATCTAATTTTTTAGGTCCAATAATAATACCTTTTTATAAATTTTTAGGGGCAGATCCAGCCATGTTTGCTTCAATTTTGGCTAATGATATGGGGGGGTATCAGCTAGCTTTATCATTAGGTGAAAATAAAGAAATTGCTTTATTCTCTGGATTAATAGTTGCATCTATGTTGGGATGTACTATAGTATTTTCCATTCCTGTTGCATTAGGATTAATAGAAGAAAAGGATAAAGAATTTTTTGCAAAAGGTTTATTAATAGGATTATCAACTATACCTTTAGGTTCAATTATTGGCGGAGTAATAATGAAAATAAATATAAAGGTAATTTTAATAAATATTATTCCTATTATTTTTATTTCTTTAGTACTAATTTTAGGGTTGAAATTTTTTCAATCTGCAATGATAAAAGGTGTATTATATTTTGGGAAATTTATTATGTGGATTAGCACAATAGGTTTAGCAGCAGCAGCTTTTGAGAGCTTAACTGGAGTAGTATTAATAAAAGGAATAGCACCTATTAATGAAGGAATGAATGTAGTAATAAATATTGGAATAGTTTTATTAGGAACATTTCCTATGTTAACACTAATAATCAATATATTAGACAAGCCACTTAGAAAATTAGGGAAATATATAGGATTGGATTCTACAAGTGTAGCAGGTATAATTTTTTCATTAGCAAATAGTATTCCTGTTTTCAAAATGTTAAAAGATATGAATAGTAAAGGAAAAATAGTAAATGTAGCATGGCTAGTTTCAGCCACATCAACTTTAGGAGCTCATTTGGGATTTACAGCTGGTGTTGAAACAAAAATGATAATTTCAGTTATATTAAGTAAGTTATTTGCTGGATTATTCGCAATTGTAATAGCATTAATTTTTACAAGAAATAGTGAGAAAAATAAAAGTCTATAGTAATATATTTAACAAAGAAATTTTAGTTTGATTTCAATCTAAGATTTCTTTTTCTTTAACAATAAAATAAACAGTTTAATTAACATAAGAAATAGTGTATAATATCCATTAATTAAAATTATGAAAAGATATTATAGTAAGAGAGGGGAATTAAAATTTGAAAAACTTTTTAGGAGATAAGTTTAAGGAATATTGGGGAATAGTTACATATGTAATAATTTTAGCTTATGCAATTTTTAATTTTAAAAATCTTATTTCTGGTGCCACAAATATAATTGGAATAATTTCACCATTTATTATAGGAATTGCAATAGCTTTTGTATTAAACTTAATTATGGTAATTTTTGAGGAGAAGATATTTAGTTTTTTAGATAATAAAAAATATATAAAATATTCAAAGTTTAAAAGACCATTATCAGTAGCTTTAACTTTTATACTTGTATTTATGGTAATTGTAGGATTAATTAGATTTATAATTCCACAACTTATTGATAGTATATCTACATTAACTAATGCAGTACCGTCATATATGAAATCATTTGAAGTATTAATAAGCAAGTATGTTAGTCATACAGAAATATTAAATACAGTATGGAATAATTTTTTATCTGCTTGGAAGGAAATTCTTCAGTTTACTGGACAAATAGTGGCATCATCTTTATCAGGGGTATTAAATATTACCTTAGGTTTTACTAGTGGATTATTTAATTTTATTATTTCTCTATTTTTTGCAATATATATGTTATTAAATAAAGAAAAATTACAATTAGGAATGAAAAAAGTTTTATATGCTTTTAGTGGAAAGAAATTTGCTGATAAAGTAATGTATTTGGGAAAAATATCAAATGAAGCTTTTTCTAACTACATTGGAGGGCAATTTATAGAAGCAATTATTATAGGAGTTTTATGCTTCATAGGAATGATTATATTAAGAATGCCTTATGCATTACTTATAAGTGTTATAATATCAGTAACAGCTTTAATACCTATTTTTGGAGCCTTTATAGGCACTATACCTTCAGCTTTTATAATTTTAATAATAGATCCAATGCAAGCCATTTGGTTCGTAATATTTATAATTGTACTTCAGCAAATAGAGGGTAATTTAATTTATCCTAAAGTTGTAGGAGGATCAATAGGATTACCACCAATATGGGTAATATTAGCTATGGTTATTGGAGGAAATACATTTGGTCTTATAGGAATATTATTAGGTATACCTATATTTTCTGTAATATATAAGGTATTTAAGGAGATTGTAGATAAGAGATTAAATAATAAAGATGTTAGAATTACGTAGTAAACAAGAAATATTAATTAAAAATAAAATATATAAATTTATAATATATAAGTTTTAAGGGAAGTCATTTTGGCTTCCCTTAAATTATCTTTAAGTTTTGACTTTAACAATTCTTAAACAATCCTATGTTATAATTACATAAAGATTAAACAAGAGGAGTAAACTATGATTCATATTTTAGTAGTAGAAGATGATTTAACTTTGAATAAAATAGTCTGTTCATATCTTAATAATAACGGATTTACAGCTAAGGGATGCTTTGGTGCAGAAGAAGCTTATGATGAAATGTATAATAAAAGGTTTGAGCTTATTATTTCAGATATAATGATGAAAGGAATTGATGGATTTGAATTCGTGAAATCAATAAGAGAAATAAATAAAACAATACCTATTCTTTTTATGTCTGCAAAGGATGATATTACATCAAAGAAAATAGGCTTTCAATTAGGAATTGATGATTATATGGTAAAACCAATTGAATTAGATGAACTTTTAATGAGAGTAAAGGCACTTTTAAGAAGGGCAAATATAGAAATGGAAAGAAAACTAACAGTGGGAAATTTAATTTTAGATGGAGATGCTGTTTCTGCAATAAGTGATGGAATGGAGATAGCAACGACAACTAGAGAATTTAATATAATTTACAAATTACTTTCTTATCCTAATAAAACATTTACTAGAGCACAGCTTATGGATGAGTTTTGGGGGATTGAGACAGAAACGAGTCTTCGTGCAGTTGATGTTTATATTACAAAACTTCGCGATAAGTTTTCATTTTGTGATGGATTTGAAATAAAAACTGTTAGAGGGCTTGGATACAAGGCGGTATTAAAATGATGCACTATGAAGGAGAAAAGAAATATAAAGTAAGGCAATCACATTTTCCAGTGTCAATATTTCTTATAAGTTTTTTTGTATTACTAATAATGGCTGCTATTCACTATATAATTATAGAGGCACTTCATATCTTTAATATAAATAATTTTTTTAAAAAAATAGCAGTTATTTCTTATTGGATGATTGTAGCTGGAGGGTTTACATTATTTACAAGATATCAGATGCGTAAAAGTTATGAAGAACCTATGAAGCAAATGGCTAAAGCTGCAAGCTTAGTAGCAAATGGAGATTTTTCAGTCTATTTATCACCAATACATACTACAGAAAAGCTTGATTATTTAGATGTAATGATAATGGATTTTAATAGAATGGTGGAAGAACTAGGTAGTATAGAAACTTTAAAAACAGATTTTTTCTCTAATGTTTCTCATGAAATTAAGACACCAATTGCAGTTATCCAAAGTTCAGCAGAACTACTACAAGATACTGAATTAAGTGAAGAGGAGAGATTAGAGTATATTTCTATTATTATGGAAGCTTCTAAAAAATTATCGACTTTAATTACTAATATATTAAAGTTGAATAAATTAGAAAATCAAAATATTCAACCATTGATATCTAAATTTAATCTTTGTGACCAACTTTGTAAATGTGCCTTGCAATTTGAAAGTCAATGGGAAAAAAAGAATATTCAATTTGAGGTTGAAATAGATGATTTTGTAATAATAGAAGCTGATGAGAGTCTTTTAGAATTGGTATGGACAAATTTATTATCCAATGCTATAAAGTTTACGCAATCTAAAGGTAAAATATTACTTAAGCAAACAATAGAATATGACAGTGTTATAGTAAGTATTAAAGATAATGGATGTGGAATGTCAAAAGAAACAATTAAGCATATTTTCGATAAATTCTATCAAGGGGATACCTCACATTCTACAGAAGGAAATGGATTAGGATTAGCCATTGCTTATAGAATTATTGAGATGATGAATGGCACATTATCTGTAGAAAGTGAATTAGGAAGTGGTTCAACATTTACTGTTAGGCTTCCTGTAATAGATTTGAATAGAGAGAAGGAAAGTGTTGAGGAAGTATGAAAGAAATGATTAAAAATGATAGATTATACGTAGGATATGAGTATAAAGAAATATTAGTAAGTAAATATAAAGTATCTATGTACATAGATGGATATAAAAATTTTGGATGGAAGTTAGATGAAAATAGAAAACAGTTAGTTGAAAAAGAAAAAAGTATAATTTATTTAAAAAGAGATATAAAAATTATCAATAAAGCAGAGCTAACTAGATTGCAAAGGCATTTTGAGGATTGTTTGAAACAAATTAATGAACTAGAACGTTCAAAAACATCTAGAGCAACAATTATTTCAATAATTATTGGTATTCTAGGAACTATGTTTATAACAGGTTCTACATTTGCAGTTGTAAATAACCCTCCATTGGTTTGGTTATGTGTATCATTAGCTATTCCAGGATTTACAGGATGGATATTACCATATTTTATTTATAAAACTATGACAAATAAAAGGGGAAAAATCTTAGAACCATTAATAAATGATAAATATGAAGAAATCTATATAATATGTGAAAAAGGTTGCCGATTACTTGGTAATAATAAATGTATGAGAAAGGAAAAGAATAATGAAAGCAGCAATTTATAATGGAAAAAAAATATTATATTAAAGGAATTACCAAAGCCTAAGGCTGGGATTAATGACATTGTAGTTAAGAATCTATATGCAAGTATTTGTGGAACAGACGTAGCAGTCTATCAACATGGACCTGGGACAGGGCATAAGATTACTGTAGGTGGGGAATTTGGGCATGAAGTTGTGTCTGAGGTTATTGAAGTTGGAAAGAATGTTAAAGATATCAAGATTGGGGATAGAGTATATCCATATCCTAGACTTGCAAAAGGAGATACAAAAAGAGCAGGGACAATAGGTGGCTTTTCAGAATATATATTAATACCTAATGCAAAACTTAATGAGCAGGTGTATAAAGTTGATGCTAAAATATCAGATAAAGAAGCAAGTTTAATTGAACCATTTACTGTTGGATGTAGAGCTGCAAGAAGAGCATTTCCGAAGAATGGAGAAAAAGCAATAGTATTTGGTGCAGGGACTATTGGAATTGCAGCTGCTATAGCATTAAAATACTTCGGATGTGAAAAAGTAATGATTTGTGACCATTCAGATTTTAGATTAGAAAAAGCAAAGAAGTTAGGATTCGAAATTTGCAATAATGGAAAGGAGAATCTTGCTAAAAAGGCAATTGAATATTTTGGAGAAGCTTTAAGTATTAAAGGTGTGACAGCAGATGTAGATATTTATATTGATGCTGCAGGCGCAGAATGTATTCTTGAAACATATCAAGAAATGGGTAAAATTGAAAGTCGTATGGTTATAGTGGCAGTATTAGCTGGAATGAGACCAGTAAATATACTTGATATGACATTCTCCCAACATTCTATAATAGGAAGTGGTGGATATATGCCAGAAGATGTGAAAGATGTAATGAATATAATGGAAAGTGGGAAATGGGATATTGGGGCTATTATTACTCATAAGTTTCCATTAGAAAAGATTTCAGAAGCAATTGAAAAGGCAGCAGATGTAGATAATTCTCTTAATGTAGTAATTGAGTATTAATATAAATTATTTTTAAAATTTTCCTGAAATGTATTGGATTAAAGCAATAAAATGTTAAAAATAGTATCAATTAACTCTAGCTTTAGCTAGGGTTCTTTTTATGTAAAATTTTTTGTGTGATAAAAATAAGATTTAATAATTTAGAAACAAAACTGAAGTAAAACTTAAACAATAAAAAGTTAAAATGAAGACATCATTTAGGAATAGGAGGGTTTAGTGTGAAGGAATACAAATTAAAACAAGTCAAAATAGGTAAGTGTATTATTAACAGTTATAAAAATATTGAGAAAGGTTTTATAGATACCTGTTTGCAAAAAGATGAAAATAGTAGTACCGGTTATTCAATTAAAACAGGAAAAATAGCAAATGATACAATAGCAATTTATAAAAAGATTGAAAGTACAGTAGTTAATACACATAAGAAAATTGAAAATAAATTTATAAAAGCTTTTTTAGAGGAATCAAAAAAGGATAATAAAAATTAGGAGGAATATTTTAATGAAAAAAAGTAATTTTGTAGCAATGATTTTAGGGATTATTAGTTGTATATTTTTTGCACTAGGAATGTGCATGGCTCTACTTCCAGAATGGAATTCATTTAAACAAGGTATTGTAGTTGGAGGAATTGGCATTGTATTTGCACTTATAACAGTATTTGTTTGGAGGAAAATGGAACAAAAAGAACCTATTAAACTTACAGGAAAAGCTATACTTACTGTTTTTATATCAATTATTGGTGCATTAGCCTTAGGTATTGGAATGTGTTTTACTATGATATGGGGTAAGATGGTAATAGGAATTATAGTAGGATTAATAGGAATTATTGCATTACTAAGCTTAATTCCGATATGCAAAGGATTAGAATAAATATTAAGGTTAAGCCACTAGGAAATATAATTCTTAGTGGCTTAAAATATTAATTACCTTTTACGTTCTACGTATTTATGACGCAAGCGGCACTTACAATTTCTATTATATCTTTCAATAATAATAGAGCGATCAAATAATTTAGATACCTTTATATAAAAGAAAGTAATTACTATAATTAATACACAAAATCCATAAATATAAATTCCTCTAAAATTAATATTTTCAATAATAAACCCACCAATAAAATTACCTATAGCACAAGCTATACTATTAACTAATAGTTTTACTCCGGCAAAAACATCTCTATTATCAAGTTCAATGTGGCTCATCATAGAGCTATCTAAAGAAGAGCCAACAAGACAGGCAAAAGCAGATCTGCTTATCAATATAATAATAAAAAATATTTTTGAAAGATTAAAACTTAATATAATCATGCTTGTAGCTAGTGATATTAGAGATACTATTTCAAATGTTTTTATGCTAAATTTTTCGATTATAATTGGCATAGTTAAAATTCCAAGCATATTTAATGTGGTTATAATAAAGCTTATTATTGATATATATGTATTACTTAAACCAAATTGGGTTTTTAAAATTAAGTTATTATAGGGCCAAACAGCACTTCCACCTATAGCAATTATAAAAAGGAATATTGCAAAAATACGCATAGATTTATGTGATTTTAATAAAGTCATAGTGTTACTTATTGAGTTTTTTAATATTCCATTATCTGCTTTAATTCTTTTGTCTCTAGGAAGTAAGAACAATCTTAAAGTAAAAGCAATGAGAATTAAAATTATTGATAAAAAGAATAATTTTTTATATCCTATGTTTTCAAACAGTGGAATTTTATTTATATTTCCTGCAAGTAACCCTCCAAGGGTTGATGCAATAAAGTTAACTGAAGACTTATAACTATAAGCACAACATTCTTTATCAGGTGTTGTATATGAATATAATAATTGAAGTTCTGTAACTTGTATAAAACATAAGCCTATATTAATTAAAATTTGAGAAATTAAAAGTAAAAAAAAGTTTGTAAATAAAATATAAGAACCTATTCCTAAAGAACTTAGAAGACAACCCAATAGTAAAATAGTTTTTCTACCTAATATATGAATAAAAGGTCCTAAGAAAAATCCAATCATTGAAAATAATGAACCTATAGAAAAAATAAGTCCTATTTTATCTGAAGGAATATTAATATCATTTAAATAAAGAATTTGTAAGAAGCTATATATTCCAAATGCAAATGCTAAGGCTAACTCACTTAAGACCATTATTTGGACATTTCGTGAGAATGTAGTATAAGTTTTAAGTGTTTTAAATTCTTTCATAGCATATACCTCTAAATGATTTTAAATGTTTCTATGTTTAGGATAATCCATATTCGTAAATTTTATGTGTTGTAAATAACAAGAGAGTCAATTAAAAATATGTATAAAATCATAAAAAATAAAATTATATATAAAAGATATAAGAATAACTGGATAGTTTAAGGGTAAATATAAATATGGAGGTGATTGAATTGGTAACAAAACAAAGAAATACTAAAAAGAAAATGGCATCATTAGGACTTAAAAAGGATAGTAATGGAGATTATACATATATAGATCCAAGTGATACAACATCAGAATTTGTACCAGTTAGAAAAAGAAAGCAGGTAAAAGAAAATAAAATTTAAATAATATAATTTAATAGTGAATTTGTGATAATATAAAAAGGCTGAAATATAGATTTTTTTCTATATTTCAGCTTTTTTTCGTAATTTTTTTTATTATTTATATTAACTAAATTATGGTATTTAGAAATTTTATGAAAGGTGTATTTCAAATTGCAGGAACAGATTCAAACTATCTTATTTATTATGTCTATGTAGCACTAATGTTAATATTAGTAAGTAGTATATTTCTTATATATAGTTTATATGAAGCAACTAAAATTAACGTTAAATAGAGGGGTTAAAAAAGAGGTCTTAGTAAAAAGTAGTAGCTAAGGCTTATTTTTTTAATTTTAGAATTAAGAAATGTAAAATAAAAGATTTATTATCTTAAATAATATCATCGTAAATAATATTAAATTATAAAAAACATAAATAAATACTATAATTTATATAATATTTTTCAGGTATTTATATTTAAAAATCAATATTATAATGAAAACATATACAATTTAATTGTGTTTTTATTTAAAACTAATAATTATAAACTAAAATTTATATAAATGGATGGTAGTAAAAATGAGTAAAATAAATTTACATGGTAAATGGAACTTTCAATTAGATGTTGATAAAACAGGAATTAATAGCGAATTATTTAAAAAAGAGTTAAATGATACAATTATTTTGCCAACAACAACATCTGAAGCAAAGAAGGGAGAAGTAAACATTGCGAGGGAAGTGAGTTTTCTTACTGATCTGTACAAATTTGAAGGCTTTGCATGGTTTTCTAAAGAGATAGAATTTATAGAAAATTATAGTGATAATTATATAGAATTAGTTATGGAAAGAACAAGAGTAACTCATCTTTGGGTAGATGATAAATATGTAGGTACTTATAACAGTTTATGTACTTCACATCATTATGATATTACTTCTTATATAAGCAAAAATAAACATAAGATAACAATAATGGTTGATAATACTTCATATCCAACCAAAGGTGGACATATGACTTCACCAGATACTCAAACAAATTGGAATGGTATAACAGGAGAAATTTCAATAAATATTACTAATAAAACAAGATTATATAATGTTAAATTTTATCCTAATACAAAAGATAAAACTGTTACTGTAAAAGGAAATATTTTAGGTGATAAAATAGATAAAATTTCTTTAATTGCATTTGATTATAATAAGAGCTTTGAAAAACAAAGTTACAATATAAATAATAATTCTTTTGAAGTTAAGTATTTTATGAGTGATGATGTAGAGCTTTGGAGTGAATATAATCCACATACTTATAAAATGGAAATTAGAATTGAAAAAGATAAAGAAATTATAAATGAAGATATATATTCCTTTGGAATGCTTTCTTTTAAAACTAATGAAAAGAAATTTTTAATAAATGGAAAAGAAACATTCCTTAGAGGGAAGCATGATGGATTAATATTTCCACTTACAGGCTATGCACCAACAGATATAGAAAGTTGGATAAAGATTTTAAAGACGTCAAAGGAATATGGTATTAATCATTATAGATTCCATACATGTTGTCCACCTAAAGCAGCTTTTGAAGCAGCTGATATGCTTGGTATTTATATGGAGCCAGAATTACCTTTTTGGGGAACAATAACCACAGAAGATGATGAGAATCATGATTCAGCAATGCAAGATTATTTAATTGAAGAAGGATATAGAATGTTAGATGAATTTGGTAATCATCCTTCTTTTGTTATGATGTCTTTAGGTAATGAATTATGGGGGAGTAAGGAAACTTTAAATTCAATTCTTAAAGGATATAAAGAATATGATAACAGACATCTTTATGTACAAGGATGTAATAATTTTCAATGGGCTCCATGTATTTTAGAAGAGGATGATTTCTTTAGTGGAGTTCGTTTTTCAGGAGATAGATTATATAGAGGTTCATATGCAATGTGTGATGCACCACAAGGTCATATTCAAACAGATGCTCCAAATACAAATCATAATTATGATGAAATAATAAGACCATCAACAAAGGAGAAATGTTCCGTAGCTGAAGTAGGAGTTAAACAAATTCAATATGGAACAGGTGTAAAAGAAGTAATTGTATCTGAAACTGAAGAATTTGTTCCTAATGTTCCAGTTATCTCACATGAAATTGGACAATATGAAACTTTCCCTAATTTTAAGGAAATAGATAAATATACGGGAGTATTAAGAGCAAGAAATTTTGAAATATTTAAGGAGCGCTTAGGAGAAAAAGGATTAATTAATAAGGCAGGGATGTATTTTAAAGCTTCTGGTAAATTAGCTGCAGATTGTTATAAAAGGGAGTTAGAAACTGCATTTAGAAGTAATGAGTTAGCTGGGTTTCAATTATTAGATTTACAAGACTTTAGTGGACAAGGAACTGCATTAGTTGGAATTTTAGATGCTTTTATGGATAATAAGGGAATAATATCAGAAGAAGAATGGAGGGAATTCTGTTCAGATTGTGTATTGCTTGGAGAGTTTTCGAAATATGTGTGGAATTCAAAAGAAGAGTTTAAATTTAATATAAAACTTACAAATTATAAAAAGGAAATGAAAAATGATATTATCATAAGAGCAGAACTTTTAAGTGATTCAGAAGCTGTTTGGAGTAAAGAAATACAAGTAAATAAACTTCATATTGGAGTTAATTATTTAGATAGTTTAAGTTTTGAATTACCTGATTGTGAAATACCAGAAAAATATATATTTAAATTATCTAGTAGTACTTTAAATATTTCAAATCATTATGATTTATGGGTATATCCAATAGTACCAGAAATAGATAATAAAGATATTTTTATTGCAAATAATTTAGATGAATTATTGAGGGGTATTTCAAATAATAAAAATATTTTATATTATCCAGATGAAGATGAAAATTTAAATTCTATAGAGGGAACTTATTGTACAGATTTTTGGTGTTATCCAATGTTTAGATCTATTTCAGAGAGTATGGGTAAACCAACTCCAATAGGAACTATGGGATTATTAATAAATGAAAAGCATCCAGCTTTAAAAAATTTTCCATGTGAATTTTATTCAACACCACAATGGTGGGAAATTGTTATGAAATCTCATTTATCAATTTTAGATGATGTAAAAATAGATCCAATTGTACAAATGATTGATAACTTTGAAAGAAATCATTTGTTAGGATTAATTTATGAATTTAAGGTAAATAAGTCTAATATATTGGTTTGTACTTCACCACTTAAAGATATAAAAGATAGTAGAGAAGCACAATGGCTTCAATATAGTTTAATTAAATATATCAAATCAGATAGCTTTAAACCTGAAAAGACTATAGATATAGAGAGGGTAATAAAAAAACGAATGTAAATATATGTATTAGCCTCCGGGGTTAATCCAATATTTGGATTGATCCCAGAGGCTAATACATATATTGGATGAATTTTCTT
>SKEA01001315.1_pt1 | contig 18139 bp, 23 predicted proteins | sample 4826601 | NCBI WGS metagenome assembly SKEA01 (sample SAMN11008821, study PRJNA524170) | human gut metagenome | biome: Human fecal sample; material: Feces; isolation source: fecal sample from pouch patient p13, p53 | host: Homo sapiens | place: Israel: Tel-Aviv | collected 2016-07-06 | reverse complement strand
TCAATTTTAACATGAAATTAGGGGGTCGTTGTTTTTTTATACAAAAAAACTTGCGAAACCTTGATATATAAAGAATTTAAAAGAAAAGTAGTGTAAAAAACTTTACACTAACTAAAAAAATAAGGAGAAAAAATTATGAAAAAATTTTTACTGATAATATCATTTATGTTGTTAATGATTTTTGGAATTGTTTCTTGTGGAAAAAGTGAAGAAAATAATAAGCAAATAGATACAACTAAAAATGAAGAACAACAAACTGATAATAATAATGAAAATGTGGAACAAGATACTCAAGAAGAAAATAAGGAAGAAGAAAGTAAAGTAGAAGAAAAAGAAGTTGAGTACATAAATATTGCACCAGAAGAAGTTAGAATCCCTATTCTTATGTATCATTCTATAAGTGATGATGATCCTAATAATAATTTATTAGTACCACCAAGCATGTTTGAAGAGCAAATGGCTTGGTTAGAAGCAAATGAATTTACTGCAATGAATTTAGATGAGGCGTTAGAGGCTATGGAAACAGGAAAAGTACCTAAAAGGCCTGTAGTAATAACTTTTGACGATGGTTATTCTGATAACTATACTAGTGCTTTTCCATCATTAAAAAATCATGGGTTAAAGGCTACGTTTTTTGTTATAACCGATGGAGTAGATGATGGATATTATATGTCTTCAGATATGTTAAAAGAAATGCAGGCTGCTGGAATGTCAATACAAAATCATACAGCAAATCATTTAGAATTAGATAAGTTATCTAGAGAAGATGCTTACGATGCAATTAAGAGAGGGCAAGATTTCTTAAGAAATAATATAGGATCTGATGCTAATTATTTATGTTATCCTGTTGGAAAATATAATGATGAAACTATTGAGATTGAAAAAGAGTTAGGTATTAAAGCTGCAACTACTACCCAAGGAGGAATAAGCTCTATAGGTGATGGCTTATATCAATTAAAAAGGGTTAGAATATATCCAATGGGCATAGAAAGCTTTGCCTCAATATTTTCTGAGTATATTTATTAGACATAAGTTATAATATAATAAGATGAACTAATAAATATGATACTTTTGGAGGTAAAGTAATGGCCAAAATAACTAGTAGAAATAATAATTTGTTAAGAGATTCTAGAAATAAGGTATCACCAAAAGTCTATGATCTTTTAATTGAATTAGTAAATGAAGATAGAGAAGACTTAGCAGAAATGGCATTAAAGATAGATTATCTAATAGAATATGCAAATAGTGCTATTAAGGGAAAAGATTTTTCAGAAGCTTTAGAAACTATACAAAGAGCAGAAGAGCGATTAAAGATGATAAAGAGAGCAAATTTTGATATAAGTCATTTAGAATATTTAATTGAAGGTGTCAAAAAAAGGATAAGGAAGTAGTTACTTCCTTATCCTTTTTATTATTATTGAGCTTTTTTTCTAGTATTACTTCTTTTTTTCTTGTTATTAGTTGAAACTTCAACGTTAACTCTTCTCTTGTTAATCTTTCCACCAGTACATTTTTCAAGAACTTGTTTGTGAATTGTATTGTCTACATTAACAAATGCGAAGTTTTCCATTATATCAATATCTCTTATTTGAGATGCTCCAACCTTAGCATTATTCTTTATATAGTTTATTAATGTCTTAATAGTTAAGCCATCTCTTCTACCAGCAGAGAAGAATAATCTAACATCATTTTCTTTGCTTGATTTAGGAGCTTCAAGTTTATCACTTGAATAATCAAAAGATAATTGATTTTTAAATTGGCTTTGAAGTAATGAAGCAATTACTTTAACAGAATCATGATTTTCAGTTAATTCAGTAGCAATATCTACAAATTTTGAATAATCTTCAGCTTCTATTATTGATGCAACTTCATTAGCCATTAATTTAAATTTAGCGTTATATATTTCTTGAACTGTAGGTACATTTCCTTTTTCAATATTACCTTTAGTTACATTTTTTATTTGTCTAAGGAATCCAAATTCTTTCGGAGTAATTATACTGTAAGCAGTACCTTCTCTACCTGCTCTACCAGTTCTACCGATTCTGTGAACATAAGATTCAATATCTTGAGGTAACTCATAGTTAAATACGTGAGTTACACCATCAACGTCAATTCCTCTAGCAGCAACATCGGTAGCAACTAGGAATTTTAATGAACCGTTCTTGAATTTAGCAAGAGTTTTCATTCTTTGAATTTGAGACATATCTCCATGCATACCTTCAACCATGTATCCTCTAGCTTGCATTGCAGCAACTAAATCATCAACACCTTTTTTAGTTCTGCAGAAGATGATACCTGCTGATGGATTATCAAAATCTATTAATCTACAAAGAGCTTCTAATCTTTGAGTACCGTTAACTTCAAAGAAGTTTTGTTTTATTGTAGAACCAGTCATTTCTTTTCTAGCAATAATTATATGTTGTGCATCTTCTTTTAAATATTTTTTTGATAATTTCTTGATTTGAGGTGGCATTGTTGCAGAGAATAATAAAGTCTGTCTTTCTTCAGGAATACTCTTCATTATTTCTTCCATATCATCAATGAATCCCATGTTTAGCATTTCGTCAGCCTCGTCTAACACTAAGAATTCTACTGATGATAAAGGTAAATTTCCTCTTCTTATATGGTCTAAAACTCTACCTGGAGTACCAACTACGATATTAGCTCTTTTTAAATCTCTAGCTTGAAGATGAATAGGCGCACCACCATATACAGCAACGATGTTTAATTTTTCGTACTTAGTTAATTTTACTAATTCATCGTGAACTTGTATTGCTAATTCTCTCGTTGGAGCTAAGATTATTGAGCCAATAGCATTTTTTATTTTTAAATTGTTTATCATAGGTAGACCAAATGCAGCTGTTTTTCCTGTACCAGTTTGAGCTTGACCTATAATATCTTTACCTGAAAGGGCAACTGGAATTGCTTCAGCTTGAATTGGAGATGGAGTAGTAAAGCCTAAATCATCTATAGCTTTCACTAAACTCTCCTTTAAGCCTAAATCATTAAATGTTAATTTCGTCATATAGTATCCTCTTTTTTTCATATATTTTTTTATTTATTTCAAATTATTTAAATAATTATTCTAATTAATCGACTTTATTAAGTATATAGCAAAAACATAATTAATGCACTAAGTATTTATTGTAAAATATGAAATACTTGTTTATTTTTGAAATAAGACGAAATGTAAATGTTTTTATAAGGTAAATTTAAAAAAAAATAAAAATACCTCAAAAATATAATTGACAATTAGCGAAAAATAGTTCAAAATATGCAATGGAAATAGTCATTACTTAAATTTTAAATATTGTGTTATTGTGTCATGGAGTATGTGGGAAGTTATGTCTACCTATGTACTCTATTTTTTTGCAATAGAATAACTCCTTCAGAGGAATATATATCTATATGGTTATAATATAAAAAGGTGAGTTAGTTTTTAACTCACCTTTTAAAATTTATTAAGAAATTTTTGAAGCAATTATACTTTGAACAGTTTTAGGTAAAATATCTTGTTCTTCTTTAGTCAAATTTGAAGTTTCAATTGCTGGATGGAAATAAAGGTTAACAGTAGCTGGCTTAATCCAAGGTCCATTACCATGTTCCATTATTTTAAAAGAGCCGTCCATAGTTACTGGTACTATAGGAGATTTTGACTTAGTAGCTAGCTTAAAACTACCAGCTTTAAATTCCTTTATTGGGCCTCCCTTACTTCTAGTTCCTTCAGGAAATATTACAATTGAATGACCATTTTTTAGATTTTTAACGCCCTTGATTATTGCTTCACCTGATTTTCTAAGATTACTTCTGTCCATAAAAACACAGTGTAGAAGGCTCATCCAAGTTCTTACTAGTGGTATTTTTTCAACTTCTATTTTTGAAATAAATCCTATTACTTTTGGAATTTGAGTAATATATATTGGAATATCAAAGTTACCTTGGTGATTACCTACAAATAATACTGTTTTATCTTTAGGAATGTTTTCTATTCCATGAACATTAACTTTAACTCCAGCCAAATTTAGTAGTGATTTTGCCCATATATTAGTGCACTTATATATTAAATCTTCACTTTCCTCAATTTTATTTTTCTTAATTAAGTATTTAGCTCTAAACATGAATGGTATGCTAATTATCAAGCTTAACACAAACCATATAAACCAAATTATAGTTCTTATCATTGTTTTGTCACTCCTCAAAATTTTAAATATAAATAAAGTATACTATAAATATACGTTGAGAGTAATATATTTTGAAGTAGAAAATATTAATAAACTAAATAGGAACAAAGTCATATATTAATTAAAGATGAGAGAATTTTTTTAGAGGTATATTATAGTGACTAAATTTCAACCAAATAAATTAAATGTAAGTTATAAAGATGAAATAGGAGCAAATAATTTATTATTTCCGAGAAAATATACATTGACACATTCTGATGAAAGTGGTGACTTGTTTTTAGCAATAGGAAAGAATTATGATTTAGATCAAATTAATTATAATATTAGAGATGAAGTTTTAGGAAGTTGGGAAAAGGATGATAAAGAATATTTGCTTATTACATTAGAGATTGATAATGGTGAAGAGATTGGGAATACAGTTAATAGAGATAAAATATTTAGGAAAGAGCTTACTTTAGCATTAATGGCAATAATATATGGAGATAATTTATTCTTTGAAGATAATAAAGAGTTATATGAAGCACCTATTAGAGTGAAATTTAATTCAAAATTTAGTGAGTATGACACATTAGAAGAATGGGGACAGGTACAAGATTATAAATATAAATTTGAAAGCTACAGAAATGAATCGACAAATTATAAGTTTAATCCATTTCCAATATTACCACCAGTACAGAATCAAGAATATATGAAGGCTGTGAATGAGAAAAAAAAGAAAAGAGATAGTGCTATAGAAATGGCATTAATAACTATGTTAGATAAATATATAAGTAGTGAAGTATATACTTTGTTTGGAAAGAATACACCTTATTGCATAAAAAGAGCAGAATTAATGGATGCAAAGGCTGTAAATACTTATGGGCCTTGTAGTGAGGAATATGAAATAGTAGTTGGACTTAAAGTTGGTAAGAGACCGCCTTTCTATAATAATATGATAATAACATTTTTAATTAATGAAAATGGAGTGAAAATAAAAAATGTTAAAAATCCTAGGTATAAGTAGAAAAAATTGACATATACTAAATGTTGTAATAAAATATATATAAAATAACTTATCTTTATAAAAATAAGTTATTTTATAATATAATTTAAGATGCGTGCTCTCATAGTTTAATGGATAGAATAGTCCCCTCCTAAGGGATAGATACAGGTTCGATTCCTGTTGGGAGTACCACATATAACAAATAAACGGCTTAAACACTAATGTTTAGCCGTTTTTGTTTTGTAAAATACCGACATTTAACCGACATTTTTGTGTAAAAAATTAAATATCATCAAACATGATATCTAGTAAGTCTGCTGTTTTCTTTTCCATTTCGGGGAGGACATGACTATAAGTATCCCATGTAATTTGGGTTGAAGTATGCCCAAGTCTTTTTGAAATAACTTTAATATTTTCACCTTTAAGTAATAATATAGTTGCATGAGTATGCCTTAATCCATGAATAGATATTTTAGGTATAGCTTTACTGTCATCTTGTAGTGATTTATTAAATCTCTCTAGTTTCTTTGTAAAGTCCATAGATACGTTTCGAGGGTTACACATCTTATTATCCCTACTTAGTACAACAAAGCCCTTAGAATTGCTTTCAGATTGATTTAATTTATGATTAGTTAATAAATTTACTAAGCTATTAGGTATAGAAATACTTCTAAAAGCTGAATTAGTCTTTAATATGCTAGTATGTATTAATTTATGATTTGTTTTATCTTGTATAACTTGTTCTCTAATATTTATAAATCCATTCTCTAGGTCTATATTATCCCATCTAAGACCACATAACTCACCAACACGTAAACCAGTAAGGCTTATTATTAATATAGGCATATAAAGCCATGAATCTTTTATATATAACAGGAATGATTTTAATTGTTCTTCATTCCATACAATAACCTTTTCTTTTTCTTGTGATATTTTCTCAATATCAGTGGGAATGTAATTGACTAAATTTAATTTTTTAGCATATTTATAACAACCAGTAAGAACTTCAATAATCTTTTTGGTGCTATTAGGCTTTAATCCACCATTTATAAGTTCATTATAAAATTGTTGCACTGTAGCAGTATTAAGACGACCTATTTCAATATCTCCAAGATAAGGAATTATATAATTATCTATCCTTGATCTATAGGAAGTTTTAGTATTTATACTTAATGTTTTAGATTTGTATTCATTGTACCAAGCGTTAATAAAATCTTTTAATAATACTTTATTATCAATAACATTTAATCCATTAGCAATATCAACACAAAATGAGTTTGCATATGCTACAGCTTCTTTTTTAGTTTTAAATCCACTTTTGAATTTTCTCATTCTTTTACCAGTAGAGGGATTACGACCAAGGTCGATAGTTACTTCCCATTTCCCGTTAGATAATTTCCTAAAACTAGCCATTTTGTAAGCTCCTTTCTATTTAGTAATATAATTTATCCTTTCAAGATAAAAACGCTTATATAAGCTAATATTAAATTTTAAAACTTAGTACGGAATTCGTACCAAGTTGCCAATATAATTCAAGATGATTTTAAAGCACCGTCAGTTTGGCGTTGGTTATTTTTATAAAAAGTTTATATCATAATATCTTGAATGAGCTTTAAAGTGGGAAATTCCCACTTTAAAAAGAAAGTTATATTTTTATGAGATAATAAATTAATTTTTTAAAAGATTTAATTAACATCAAATTTTTCATATAACTCATCAAGTTCTTTCTTGGTAAAATTTATATTTTTAGATTTAGAAATATAATCTACCATTTTTATGGTTTTTTGATATACATCGAAATTAAAAGATTCTATCCTTTCAACTTCTTCAATTACTAAAGAGCAGACTTTTTTTATTATATTTTCAATTTGTTCATTTGAGAAATAGGGTAAGTCCGTGTCATTAGGGACATTTTTCTTAGGGATACTCATAGCAGTGAAAAATATTTCTTCTTCTCTCATATAGTCTAGTATAGTGTATAGCAGTCCGCTAGGAGTAGTTGTGATTTTAAGAAGTTCTTCATGCCATGATAAATTAGTTTGTAATAATTCATTGTTTATTAATAAATTATTATCAATAGTAAATGATGGGTTGTTTTTGCAATAACTTTCTATATCATTACCTAATAAAGTTAAAACCCCAATTTTTAATGCTTCTGAAATATTTAACAATACAGAAGGGGGAATATTATAGTTTCCACTTTCATATTTACGAATACTTATTTCAGATTTTAGGATTAATTCTCCTAATTGTTTTTGGCTTAAATCACGATGTTTTCTATAACTTTTAATTTGTTCACTTAAATATGGATATAACATAATAAACTAATCACCTCGTAAACATAGTATATCACTACAGATAATTTTTATCTATAAAAAAATAAAAAAAATATTGACATAGATAAAAAATATCCTTAAAATAAATACAACAGATAAATTTTATCGGAAGGAGGGAAGGCTATGGATAGAGCTTTAAGATTTAAAGTTGCACGACTAAAAAAGGGGTTAACTCAAATGCAACTAAGAGAAAAAACTAAGACTAATATTCAAACAATAATTAATATTGAGAAAGGTAAGTCAATAGATGGGTTAAGAGTTGGAACAATTAAAAAATTAGCAGCTGTTTTAGAATGTTCTGTAAATGACCTTTTCTTTAGCGAAGAAGAATAATAAGTTAGATAATAACTAAGCGGAGGTATCTGATGAGTAGATATCTAAAGTGAGTATAAACGATTTTGAAAATCCAATTTTGGATAGTCGGATAGGGAGTATATGCATATCTAAAAATTTCGGCAAAGTTGTCGAAAAGAAAATCATATCTAAAAGACACTACATAGTAAGACATAAGTAAAGTGCAATACTTTATAAGAAAAGGACAAGCTCCACTATAAAATCATACTACAGTGGTTCTAAGTAGATGTATTGGAAAGGATAATTATTAAATTATGGAGGGGAATAAAATGACAAGTAATAGAAATTGGCTTACGACAGATGAAACAGCCGATTATTTAGGTGTAACACCAGCATATGTAAGAGAATTGCTTAATAGAGGACAATATGATAGTTCCATAAAACTGAAGGGAACTAAATGTGGTAAAGAATGGAGAATAGATAGAAATAGTGTTAATGACTATCTAGGGATAGAAATTGATGAAAATAATTATAAGAAAGATTTATATATTAAAGAGCTTGAAGGAAAGGTTAAGTTGTATGAAACCAAATTACAAGCATTTGAAGTTTTAGCAGTAACATTACAAGGATTACTTGGTAATAATGTTGATAGAGTTTAAAGGTATATAGGGAGGTTTAATTCATGGAAGAGCTATTGAAACATGATTTAGAAAACGCTCGTTACTATTTGAACATGCCTAATTTAATTATAGTATTACCAATTACAGATATTGTAGCAAGTGAAGATGGTGTGATACTAACTTTAGGTGAAGATAATACTTCAAGTATAACTATTTGGAAGGAAGCAAGTGAAGTAAAAAGGGTAAGAAGACCTACAGGAATAATAGGAGAGTTTGAATGGTGCTATCTTATTAAAAATGAGTATAAAGAAAATATAGGATATATAGGAAGGTAGTAAATGCATGAGTATTAAGATATTAAGTTTATATATAGAAAATTGTAAGAGTATGAATAAACAGCCTTCATGGGAAGGACTAAGACTATTTAATAGGGTGTTTAAGTAGGTGAAGGACTTGAATATTTATTATCATAAAATAGATTCAAGAATACTTGAATATGATCTAGACAGTGTAGAGTTTAAGTTTGGAATGTGGATAACAAAAAAAGAATTTGGGCAAAGATTAAATCAGAGTAAACCATTGCCTAAAGGACAATTTTTTATGAGCGTTAGGGTTGTTGCTAAGGATATAGAAATTACTGAAAAGATTGCTAGAAGATTAATAAAACAATTTACAAAGCTAGATGTTATAAGGCTTGTATCAAGTTCTAAGAACCCAAAACAAGGGTCAATTTATGAATATTTAGTGCAAATTGAAGAGGGCACAGTAAAGGACACAGTAAAGGCACAGTTAGGGCACAGTAAAAACGAGGAAATAAGTGTGTTTGAAGATGAAGAAGGGCACAGTAAGGGCACAAGTAAGGGCACAATGGAGGGCACATCTAAAAAGAAAAGTAAAAGAAAAGAAAATATATATAATATTATTTTTGACCTTTGGATTAGTAAAAATATAAAAAAGCATAGAAGTATTACAGCTAGTATAAAAAAATCTATAGATAAAACTTTAAAGGAATATTCTAAAGATGAAATTATAGAAGCTATAAACAACTATGGTGATATGTTAAATAGTGATTATGAATATTGCAGTTATAAGTGGGGATTAGATGAATTTCTAATTAAGACAGATAAGGATAGAACTAGACAGCTTCCAAAGTTTTTAAATGATGGTAGTAAGTATTTGAATTATTTATCGTGGAAATCAAAGAATAAACCCCAAGGATCTAAGGAAAAAGACATAGGAGATTTGATGGAGCAATTAATGGCAAATAGGGAGGAATAATGGATAGAGATAAATTATATAGTATTGAAGTTGAAGAGCAAATACTAGGTATATCAATATGTGAAACTAAATGTTTCATTCAAGTTATGGAATTAAAGGTAAAAGAGAGTGATTTCTATTTTGATAAGAATAAATTACTTTTTAATGCAATAAAAACAGTATTTAGAGAAAAACAAACAACAGATTTTGTAATATTAGCAGAATATTTAAAGAAAAATAATACTTTAGATAAGGTTGGTGGTATTACTAAAATTAGTGATTTGATGGGTGGAGTAATAACAACCAGTAATATAAAAGCTTATGTTGAAGCGTTAAAAGAATATAGTCAAAAAAGATATTTGATTAATATATCTAAGAGTATTCAATTAAATATAGATAAAAGTCCCGAAGAGATTCAACAAGTTATTAATACATTAATAGTTGATATGACAGCAGAATCAGTAACGGAAACCGTAGAGGGGCAAGAGGAAGAATATTTAAATGTATTAGATAAAAGAATGAAAGGAGAAATAAATCCATTAAAAACAGGATTGAGGGATTTAGATAATAATATAACTGGATTCAATGGTGGTGATCTTGTAACAATATTTGCTTTTAGTGGAGTTGGTAAAACTACATTAGCAACACAAATAGCATTAAATGTTATACGACAAAAAAAGAAAGTATTATTTTTTAGTCTTGAAATGCCGAAAGAACAGATAAGGGATAGAATAATATCAAATTTAACTAATATAGCATTTAGAAATATAAAGTATGGAAAATTACAAGATGAAGAGCTAAATAAAGTTATAATGGCAAATGGTTATTTATCTAGAGATAAAGGCTTATTGGTAAGTGAAGAAGATGAGCTAGTAGATATAACAAGCAAAATACAATATGAGGTTTTAAAGAATAATATTGATATTGTTTTTATAGATTACATAAATTTAGTTAATATTACAGGCAACAACAAAGAAGAACATCAGAAGATAACTGAATGTACAAGATTATTCAAAAAACTTGCTAAAAGTATTAAAAAGCCAATAGTTATATTAGCACAAGGAAAGCAAGAATCAGCTCATAAAATGCAAAATAAAAATATAGCTTTATGGGATAAGGTAGCAGTGAATGACATTGCTGGTGGAGCTTCTATATATAGAGATAGTGACATAGTTTTAGGTATGTATAGAAATGTAGAATTAGATAATAAGCTAGTGAGAGATTATTTAGTAAAAGAGAATGAAAAAAATATAGATTATAATTCTCCTTTAGCTGATAAAAATCCTGAATGTGTAAATATATTGATTAAGAAGAGCCGAGCAAGTAAAAAGGACATCTTAAATTTTAGATGGAAAGCTGAAAACTATAGAATAAGTAATTGGTAACAGAAAGGTTATGGAATGGAGAAGAGTAATAATGATGAATTAGAAAATAGAGTTTTAGAAATAGGCAAAAAGTATAAAAATGTGGACAAGCCTACAAAAATAGAAGTCGGAAAAATAATGTTAGGTAAAAGAAGAAAATTTAAAAAGAAAAAAGCTTATAGATACTACCAATATCTATAAGCAAGGAGCTATCCATAGGATAACAATAGTTTCGCAACTTAAGTTTATCCTATAAGCTCCTAAATAATCAAGAGTAAAATAAAGGAGATATAATAAAATGGATTATGAAAAGTTAAAAAATATAGTAAATGGAATAGTAGAAAATGAATTTAATCATGTGCAAGAAACTTTAGAAGCAGATTTTGAAAATGAAAACTTAGAGTATAAACAACAAGAGTTAATGACAAAGGTAATACGTGCAGCTTTAGAGAAAGACACAACCGAAGAGCAGCAAAGATTGATTGGAGAGCTTGAGGATTCTATTTCAAACGAATGGATAGAGTTATGCAGATTCTATTTTAGAGAAGGATTAAGAGCTGGATTAAAAAACTTGAAGTTTTTAAATGAAATAAACAGTATAGGAACTATTATTTAGTTAGAAGCGAGAAGAGTATATATGGCAAAGATACAGATTAAATATGAGAATGAAATAGAAAAGATTAAAATATTAGAAGTTTTATCTAAAGGAATTAAGATAAATAAAATTAGTAAGCCTAGTAAGACAGGTAGATATTATAGAGTTTATGTAGATATAGAGTAGTTACTATATTTAATATCTAAGTAACTACAGGAGGTTAAAATTATGTCAGAGAATGAAAAAAAGTTTTATGAGCTATTAAGTAAAATTATAAAAAATAGGTGATACCATGATTAAGAAAAAGGAATTTAAAATATTATTAGATAAATTACTACAGAAGGAATTAGAGGAATTAAGAAAGAAATTCAGACCATATAAGAGAAAGCCATTTTTAAGAAATAAAGTTACTATTGATTTGGATTTAAATTGTAGAAGGAAAAATACTCTTGGATATTATGAAAATACAAGAGAAGATAAAAGGCAATGGAAATATGAACATAAAATATTTTTAACCAAGCTATCAAGAAGTTATTATGAAATGTATTGTAATAATTTTAATGATAAGAAAAGAGGAATTAAAAGGTTAAGAGAAACAATAAGACATGAATTAATCCATGCTTTTGTATATGAAGAATTTGACGAGTGGGAAATGATAGAAGGGTGTAATAGAGATTATTCTCCTATATTTTTAGCATGTCTTCATTGGAGTGGTTTGGATTCACCATATCCATATACAAATAAATTCAAAGAAAGCAATTTATATAAAAACATAGAAAAGTGTAAAAGTTACGATATGGTGTATATGTATTTAGTTCATTATATTTTTGATTTAGAAAGAATTATGAGAAAAATAAATAAAAAGCTAAACGATGATGTTAGAAATTATAAAAATTTAAAGATATCATTTAATCACTATGAAGCTGGAATGATTAAAAAATATTATTCGAGTTGTATTATAAAAAGAAAAAAAGATAATGGTATATGTATAGAAAAAGGAGCTGAAATGGATTTAGGAATAGGATTTCTAGTCACTCCAAATGATATAGTGTCAAATTATGAAAGAAAGTTTGATAATGAATCAATGGCAAAAGTTCATTTAGAAACAGCAAATTATGTAATAGATAATGAATTTAAACAAAAGACAATAATAAGAGAAAGCTAATATAAAACCAAAGGGGAAATTATATATAAAAGAGTTGAGGTGGGGAGATCATGATAAAGGTATTAGAAGAAAGTATACAAAGGCAAATAATAAGTAGAAATAAAGGGGAGTTTAAAATACTATCTATCTATATTCATGAAGCAAATCGAATGTTATTTAACAATGTTGATTTATTTAAAAAATATAAAATGGCGTATGAAGTTGAAAAGGAATCTAGTTTATCAAGTAAAGAAGGAAAGAGCTTGATAAGAATAATTGAAGATAATGATAATGAAATAATTAACGAAAGGATATTTAACCATATGGTTTCTGAAATTGCAGATAAAAATTTATAAGATAAATAGAACTAAAAAATAGGATATCGCTAAATTAGCTTTATCCTATTATTTTTATAATAAAAAGAATTCAAGATAAAAGAAGTTGAAAAAAATAAATATAAACTAAAATTAAGATTTATTATATTAAAATTAAATCAAAGATAATAATAAAAAAGGACGGATTTAAAATGAAAAAAATAAATTGGGAAGATGTTTTAAAAAGAGTTAAAGAAGGGGAAAGTTTAGGGAGTATTGCCAAAAGCTATGGAGTGCATAAGCATTATTTAACAACAGTTATGTTTTTGAATTTAAAAAACAAAGGTGTATTTTGGGATATTTTTGAGCATTTAATGAATGTAGCTAAATTTATAAAAACAACTTCTAATAAGCGAGATAGTATTGAATTAGAAATTAATAAATTATCTAATAAATATGGTAAAAGCGAAGAAGAAATTACAGAATTATTGAATGAATATATGGAAGTTAAAGAGTGTAATTTTGATTTAATTAATGATTATGATAAATATAAAATTGATTTTGAAAAAATTATTGATAAAAAGAAAGAAGTAGGAAATGATTGTGTATTATTTTCAGAGGAATATGATGTATGGACAATAAAAGAAGCTAATAAATATTTCAAGCAAGGGCTTGAATTTGTAAAAGCTGCTGATAAGTATAATTTTGTTCATGAGGTTAGACTATTAATGATGCAAGAAGTAAACCTAAGTAGAGCAATACAAAATGTTAATGAAAAAATGAATAAATCAATTACATATTCAAAATTTGTAAAAGATATAAATTTAATGGGATTTAAAGTGAATTCAAAATCAAATATTATGTATCATATTGAAGAAAATGATATGAAAGAAATTGCTAGAAGTTGTGAAGCAAGTATTTTATTAGAGGAATATAATGAGATTAAATTCAAAAGAGGATATAAAGAATATAACGATTTATATAAAGAGCTTGAAATTATAGCTTTAGAAAAAGGATTAACTAAGGAAGAGTTTATTCGAGTAATATTGTTAAAATATCTTGATAGTAATTATCCTAAAGTTAGGGAATTTGAATAGAAAGAGGCTTTTTAAGTCTCTTTTTTCATTTAAGGGGGTGAAGTTGTGAGAGTAGATCCTATTAAGAATAAATCTACTGTAGTAAAAATTATAAATGAATTAGAAAAGGAGAGTGAGAGAAATGTAATATTATTTAAAATTGGAATATATACAGGATTAAGAATAAAAGATATTTTGAAATTAAAAGTAAAAAATATAAATGGTAATACATTAGAAATCCAGCAAAGCAAAACTAAAAAATATAAAAGAATACAATTAAATGATGACCTTAGAAATAGCTTAAAAAAGTATATAGAAGGTAAGGATAAAGAAGAATATCTTATAAAGAGTAGAAATGGCACTAATGAGCCTTTAAGTTACTCACAAGCGTATAGAATAATAAAAAAAGCTATAAAAAGAACAAGATTAAAGGGTAATTATGGAACACATTCATTAAGAAAGACTTATGGATATGCTTTATATGAAAATAATGATTTGAGTATAGTTCAAGGAGCATTGGACCATGATAATCAAGTTACAACATTAAAATATATTGGAGTTACAGAAGAAGAAATAAATAAAGCTACAATGAATATAAAATTTTATTAAAAATATGATAAAAATACAAATGAATGCAAGTTTTTTGTGCTTCAAATTGCATTGGGGTTTACAACAGGAAAACAAATATAGATTAAGCCAGTAAAATCAATGGATAGAAGGGTATAAAATGAATGCAATAGTTTATATAAATCTTTCATTCAAAAAAGAGGATCTAAGCATTGATATTATTAAGCTAATAAGGATTTTACTCATGTTTTTCAAAAAGCACTTAAAAATTATAAAAAGAGAAATGAATAAAAATATTGAGAAAAACAATATGCAAAACTTATAATAAAAAAACTCAAAAATCTATCCTTTTACAATTTCTGTCATAGGGTCAAACATAAAAAAATATAGATAAACTCTTTATATATAAGGGCTAAGGAGGTATTAAGGTTAGTTATGACAAAAAGAAACTCTATAAATCCAAATAGAATTAAATCTAAGGAAATATATGAGAGTAAAAATGGGAATATAACATTAAAAGAAATAGCTGAAATATTAGGAGAGAAATTAAGCAATATTAAGTATTGGAAAAGGGAAGATAAATGGAAAGGAGATAATAGGGGAGCTCCTAAGGGAAATAAAAATGCAGTAGGTAATAGTGGTGGACGAGCTCCTAAAGGTAATACAAATAACTTGAAAAATGGTAAGTACAGAAAATATTTACCTAAAACAGAACAAGAGTTATTAGCTGAATTTAAAAAGAAAGGCTATACAGAAGCTGAACTATTAAGAGAACAAATATTAATAGCTCATGTTAGATTTGCTGTTAATAATAATAGTATGACAGTTGATGAGGTAGCAACATCAGGTTTAAAGATTGCAAGAATGACAGAAAAGCTTAATAGAATTACTGGTGAATCAGTAGATTTAGAGAATGAATTGAAAAGGGCTAAGATTAATAATTTAAATGCTAATACAAAGGCTATTGAAATTAATATACAGGCTAATAGTGAGGAATCACAAGAAAATAAGATTGATAGGTATCTGCAATTATTAGAAAATGAACTCTCTAAAGATAAGCATATTATTGCTACCAATGGGATTATTGAAGATGATATTTAATAGTGTAAAGGGATGGATTAATAGCAAACGTATGATTATATAAAAATATTCAACTTAAAAGAAGTTGAAAAATAAGTTAATATCCAAAAGTATGAAGTTTATTAGTGTAAAATCAGAGTGTGATTGATTTTCATTCAATTTTTTCTCCTATATTATTTATTTCAATTAATATGGGTAGGTGAAATCCCTACCCACCAAAACAAAATTTAATTAAAGAGGGTGAGGATAATGGCTGATATTATTGACACTATAGTAGGCAATACTACAGGGAATAATACAGTAGATACTACATGGCTTAATAATACAAATATTGAAACCAATGTAAATAATGGTTCAATAGAGCAAAATAATAGCTCACAAGAGAGTAATTCAAATGAATCATTAGAACAGTATAAAAAAGACCTTGAAGAGCAGTATAAGGCTAAATATGAAGCTGAATACAAAGAAAAAGAGCTAATGTTAGGAATGACAGAAGCTGAAAAAATGGCATATTTAAATTCTAAGGAAAAATTGGATTTAGAAGCAAGAGAAAAGGAGTTACTAGCAAGAGAATTAAAACTAGATGCACAAGATATGCTTAAAAAAGAAGATATGCCTATGGAGTTAATAGGAATATTAAATCTAAATAGTAAAGAAGAGCTAGAAAATAGTTTTAATATTCTTAAAGGTTGTTTTAAGAGTGCAGTAACTAAGTCTATTAATGACAGACTAAGAGGTAACTGTATACCACTTGCAGGTGGAAGTAATAGGCATATTGGTTTGTTTAAACAAGATGATGACCCATTTTTAAAAGGGTTAAGAGGAAAAGAAAAATAGAATATTTAAGAGGAAGTAAGGTGATATAATGTCAATAGATTATGCAAGTAAATATTCTGGAGCAGTCGATGAAAGATTTAAAGAAGTATCTAAATCACAATTATGTACCAATGATGATTTTGACTTTGGATATGGAAAATCTATAGTGCTATATGATATAAGTACAGCAGAAATGCATGATTACTCTAGAAGTAAAACAGATGGATCAAGTAGATATGGAACATTAGAAAATTTAAATGCTACAAAAGAGGAATTACTATTAAGTAAAGATAGGTCATTTACATTCGTTATTGATAAAATGGATAAAGACGAAACTGTTAGAGCTTTAGAAAGTGCAAAGGCTTTAGATAGACAAATAAGGGAAGTAGTTTCTCCAGAGATAGACAAATATAGATATGAAAAAATGTGTTCATCAGCTGGAACAGTTGAAGAAGGCATAGAAATAACAGAAGATAATATATATGATTTAATTACTTCAGGAACAGAAGAATTAGACGAAAATGAAGTACCACAAGATGGTAGATTCTTATTAGTTACTCCAGCAACATATAGAGCAATGAAAAAATCAAAAGACATAGCGATGGAAACTGATATAGGTCATGAAATGAGAATAAAAGGAATAATAGCTGAATATGATGGAATGTCTGTTTTAAAAGTACCATCAAATAGAGTACCAACAGATTTTGGATTTTTAGTAGGTCATCCAATGGCAACAGCTTCACCAGTAAAATTAGCTGAATATAAAATACATGAAGACCCACCAGGAATTAGTGGGGATTTAATAGAAGGTAGAGTGTACTATGATGCCTTTGTACCAAAAAATAAAAAGAAAGCTCTTTACTATCAAAAGAAACTTTCAGATTAAAGATTTATAATTATGTAATAAAAATTTGTTGTAAAATAATTTAATGTTTTCACTTTCTAATAAAAAAGATGTATTGTATTTAACAGTACATCTTTTTATAGTAATATAATAAGAGAATAAACACTATATATAGATGGAAAAATATACAATACACTATATATTGTGTATATATATAAGAATTTATAAGAATATAGAAGATTATTTAACTTAGTTTAATATAACAGATAATAAATACTATTAAAAGCGAGGAAGTATATGATATAATTTCTACATATTGGAGGTGGGTGTTTAATGATTAATGTATATTGTGATGAAAGTTGTCACTTAGAACATGATAATTCTAATATTATGGTTATAGGAGGAGTATGGTGTTCAAAAAATAGGGTTAAAGCAATAAGTGATAAGATAAAAGCTCTAAAAGAACAATATCAAATCAAACCAAATACAGAAATAAAATGGGTAAAAGTATCAAATAACAAAGAAGAATTTTATAAAAAATTAGTAGAATTATTTTTTGAAGAAGAAATTAATTTTAGATGTATAGTCGTAACAGATAAATCAAAACTACGTCATAATGATTATAATCAAGACCATAATTTATTTTATGATAAAATGTATTATTATATG
>SKEA01001304.1_pt1 | contig 18293 bp, 17 predicted proteins | sample 4826601 | NCBI WGS metagenome assembly SKEA01 (sample SAMN11008821, study PRJNA524170) | human gut metagenome | biome: Human fecal sample; material: Feces; isolation source: fecal sample from pouch patient p13, p53 | host: Homo sapiens | place: Israel: Tel-Aviv | collected 2016-07-06 | reverse complement strand
TGCTGCGATGACACAAAAACGGAGGCGACAGCACCATACCAGTAACTGGTCGTATTCTGAGCGATCAGGATCAGAGCCAGAATATAAATCAGGGCAGTGTTGACAGAATTTTTTTGTCCTAGTACTCCATCCGGTCAGCAACAAGAGTTTACACTGATGGAAAATTTTGCTATACTCCATTAAAAAACAGTATTGGAGGATGCAAATATGCCACGTTATGTTGTTACACTTACAGATGAGGAAATAAAGGAATTAAAAGCCCTGGTACAAAAAGGCGGTAAAGGCTACCGCATAAAGCATGCACAGATCCTGCTGAAACTGGATCAGAAACCAGAAAATAAATTCTGGACATATGACCGCATCAAAGATGCGTATGGTGCTTCTCACAGTACAATCGCAGGCATTGCCAAACGTTTCGTAATGGAAGGAATGGAGGCTGCACTGGGAAGAAAAAAGCAGGAGAACCGCCATCGCAAGGTAACTGGCGATGTAGAAGCACGCATCTGTGCCATAGCGTGTTCAGCACCTCCCGAAGGAGCTTCCCGATGGACAATGCAGGCCATTGCAGATGAACTGATCCGCCTGGAAATCGTAGACTATATTACAGACTCCACCATCTGTGAAGTTATGAAAAAAACGAAATCAAGCCGTGGCTTGTAAAGGAATGGTGTATTCCGGAAGCCGATGCTGACTTTGTAGCCAAAATGGAAGATATACTGGATGTATACCAACGCCCATATGACCCACTGAATCCGGTTGTCTGCATAGATGAAACCAATAAACAGCTCATAAAGGAAACACGAATCCCCTGTGAGCCGGGTAAACCCGAAAAAGTTGATTCCGTATATGTTCGTAATGGTGTTGCAGATGTATTCATGATTTCTGAACCATTGGCAGGCATGAGGGACACGGTTGTGACCCAAACCCGGACAGCCCTGGATTTTGCAGAAATCCTCAAATATACCTCAGACACTCTGTATCCAGATGTGGAAAAAATAATCCTTGTCACAGACAATCTGAACACGCATGCACCAGCCTCATTATACAAAGCATTCCCGCCAGAGGAAGCACGCAGGCTGGCGGAACGTTTTGAATGGCATTATACTCCAAAACACGGAAGCTGGCTGGACATGGCGGAGATTGAAATTGGTATTATGAGCCGTCAGGCACTTTCCAAACCACTTCCGGATTTGGAAAGTTTCAAAAAACAGGTTCGGGCTTGGACGATAAAACGGAATGCAGAACACAGAAAAATAAATTGGCAGTTTACAACACAGGATGCAAGAATTAAGTTACTTAAGCTATACCCTATAGTACTTTAAAAACTGACCGGATGGAGTACTAGGATCAGTGTGAAAATAGTTTGTGCCTTATAAATGAATACTCCTCAAAAAATACTCCTTTCCGATAGCGATTTTTGTTGGAAAGGAGTATTTTTATGTCTGAAGATACAGTGTTTTTCTGGTTATCCGGGGACAATTATATAATCTTATGCTCCAGCCATTTTCCGTTTCTGAACCGTATGGTAAAAATAATGGCTCTCACACTCCAGTCTGTGAACATGCCAATCCATACGGCAATGGGACCGAAACCCAGTACCCGGGCTAAAAACATGGCAAGGCTTACACGGCAGATCCACATGGAAGCTGCAGACACGCCCATGGTAAATTTTACATCGCCTGCTGCCCGGAAACCATAGGCAGGAATAAAGGAAAGAACCCAGACAAGAGGCTTTACAATGGTGATACAGGTTACCATAAAGATACACATCCGGGCACTTTCCGGTTCCATTCCGCCGAAGTGAGTGATGGGGCGCACCAGGGCAAAAATCAGAAGGCAGGAGCCGATGATGACAATTTCCGAAACTGCTGTCATCTTTTTTATATAGTAGATGGCTTCATCTTTACGGCCTGCCCCGATACATTCACCAACTACCGTCATAAGCCCCACACCGATTCCGATTGCCATAATACCGTTTAGATTTTCCAGAATATTGGTCATACCTTGAGCAGCGATTGAAGCAGTTCCCATCATTGAGACCGTGCTTTGAATAACCAGTTTCCCGAACTGGAACATGCTGTTTTCAATACCAGATGGAATTCCCAGATACAGAATACGCCTGATCTGCTGCCAGCTGGGGCGAATGGAGGCGTATTTCTGAAGGGAAATCAGCCACCCGGGCTTATGTAATTCATATAAAACAACAGTTATGGAGAAGCCTCTGGAAATAAAGGTAGCGAGAGCCGATCCGATGACTCCCATATGGAATCCCCATACAAACAGCAGATTCAGAATCAGATTCAACACATTGGCCAGCAGGGAAATCTTCATGGGGAGATTGCTGTTCTCCTGTGCCCGGAAAATGGAAGAACCGTCGTCGTACAGAGCAATGAAAGGATAGGACAGGGCAGATATCATAAAATACTGCCTTGCATAGGTCATGACATCCGGTTCCACATCTCCGAAAATCAGTTTCAGGAGAGGCTTGTTGAAGAAAGAGCAGATACTTCCGATAATTATGGATAAAATAAGTGTAATAAAGACAAGCTGTTCCGCTGCTTTTCTGGCTTCCTTCGGTCTTTTGCAGTCCAGAAACTGGGAACAGATGACGGAACCGCCTGCGGCCAGCGCATAGAAGGCCTGCACGACCAGGACATTGATAGAATCTACCAGGCTGACAGCAGAAATAGCGGCCGAGCCCAGATTACTGACAATCATGGTCCCCACAGTACCCATCATGGAATTCAAAAGCTGATCAATAGACAATGGGAGCATCAGCTTCCATAAATCAGCATTGGAAAACATATGTGGCTGTGTGGTTGGAACATTGCGTTTTTCTTTCAGTTTCATTTCTTTCTCCCTTCACCGCATTTCAGTATACGACCGGTTTTTATTTTTGTACAGAAGTTTTTTTACTTTCCCGGTATGCAGAGGGGGAAATCCCCAGTTTTTTCTTAAAGCTGTTGCTGAAATAATACTGGTTGGCGTATCCGCATCGGCTGCTGATATCTTTCAGGGAGAGATTGGATTCTGTAAGATAGCGGCAGGCTTCTTCAATACGGAAAGAGGCAATGGTATCACTGATGCTCTGCCCTGTGTTTTTCTTATAGAGTGCGCTCAGGTAGGCGGGGCTCACATTAACGTGTCTGGCAATATCATTCAGGCATAATGTGTGATCTTCAAAGTTTTCACGGATGTAGCCCACAGCCAGTTCACAGATCTGGTTATGATATGTATTCTGAGAGGTGTCCAGCTTTTGGCAGACGAGGCTGCAGAATCGGCTCATCCATTGGTAAAACTGTTCGTAGGTATCGAAACGGTCAAAACGGTTATAAACGGAGACGATTTCCGACTCCAGTTCTGAGGTGTCGATGTTCAGCTCATACAGGAATTTCAGAATGCGCCCGAGCAGAGAGTAGATTCGGATGAACAGGATATTTTTCGCCAGACATTTCCGGGAAAGATCTTCAAAAAAATCATGGAGCAATGTATCGACAGCAGGTAGATTTTTCTGGCACAGAAGGCTGATCAGTTCTTCTTCACGGGAATCGGAAATGGAAAGCAGGCTGAATTCCTGTCCGGGTGTTTCCCTGGCATCAAAAATATTTTTATGGGGAAAGAAAAAACGGTATTTCAGGGCATATGATGCATTTTCATAGGAAATATGCAGGTCCCAGAAGTTATTGATGATGGTTCCAACACCGAAGTTGACATTCAGGAGAGAGTCACTGTATGCATCGCAGAAAGCAGTCAGTGCTTTGTGAATCACCTGAAGAAAGTGATCATGATTTTCCGTATTCTGGGCCAGGATACAGATAACACGACTGAATTCCCGGATGTAATAGACCGAATCAAAGACTCTGAACTGTTCTTTCAAAGTGTCCAGAGCATTCATCAGTTCCATCTGATACTGAACGATTCCCAACTCTGATTCCTCTTCGGAAGCATTCTCAATTTCCATCTTGATGACGGAAAAGCTGCTGTAGTTCAGGTCAAGATTCAGGTATTTTGCATAATGTCCCAGATGGGATGCAGCATCACTGCCGGCGTAATTCAGAAGATCCAGAAAAAATTTTTCCCTCATGACAGGGCGGCTCTGCTCCAGCAGTTCCATATTGCGTCGCTCCCGGTCTATAGAAGAAAATGCATTTTTTACTTTTTCCGTAAGATACTGGTAATCAACAGGTTTTTCAATGTAATCACACACACCGAGGCGGATGGCCTGTTTTGCGTATTCAAATTTATCATAGGCGCTGATCAGTATGATTTTCACCAGCGGATTCATGGAAAGAGCGACGCTGCTCATTGAAATCCCGTCCAGATTGGGCATTTCAATATCGGAAATAATCAAATCAACGGGAGCAAGGCGAAGCGCTTCCAGCGCGGATTCTCCGCTGTAAGCTACATGGAGAACTCTGGCATCCAGCTGTTCCCAATTGATATTTTTGATAATTCCTTCAACAGATAAATAATTATCATCAACAATCATAACAGTTTTCATAACGATTCCTCTTTTCAAAAAAATGGTATGCTATGCTATTCTTCCATCTGAGCAAAGGTGATGGTAATTTGTGTGCCCTTTCCCGGTATACTGTCAATTTCAACAGTTCCGTTTCCGAAAGACGGGCTGGAAATTCGTTTGTTCACATTGCCGATACCGAAATGCTTTTCGTAATCAACGGTTTTGTTTTTTAATGTATTTTTCAGCTCTTCCAGCTGTTCGGATTCAATACCAATTCCATTATCACAGATGGTGATGATTACATCATCATCACCGTATATGACATCTACGATGATGTGGATGGTCGGAGTCGTCCGGGAGTAGCCGTGAAGAATACAGTTTTCCAGAAACGGCTGGAGAGTAAAGCGGCAGATCAGGAAATTTTCAATTCCATCTTCTGCGTGGATTTCCCAGGACAGGGTTTCATTGTGGCAGAGTTTTTCCATATTCAAATACAGTCTTGCAATCTCCAGTTCATCCCGTATGAGAATCCGGTCGCCTGATTTGCGAAGTGACAGACGGTAAAACTGTGTCAGATCCGTAATCATCTGCCCTGCAATATCCAGCCTGCCGATACTCTGGCAGGTTTTGATGGTTCCCAGAATGTTATAAAGAAAATGAGGATTGATCTGGGATTGAAGAAGCTGATATTTCAGTTTTTCTTCTGAAAGTGACAGTTCCAGTATGGATTCCATGTTTTCCCTCAGGGTCGTCTGCATGTTTGTAAAAGCAAGTCCCAGCTTATCAATTTCATCGTACAGTTCCGGTTCCTTATCCTCGGGCAGGAGAGGAGCGGTCTCCTGAATCTGCACATCGGAATCATTACCGATACGGAAATTTTCCATGGCATCGGACAGTCTTTTTATCCTGCGGGAAAGATTGCCGGTAAACAGGAAAATCATGATGACAATCAGAATCAGTATAATTGCAATTGCGGTAATCATGGTTCTCAGGAGTTCCAGCGTATTGGCGCTGATGTAGGAATCCGGTACTTCCGTAATATGGTACCAGCCGTTGTCCAGCTGTATAGTGTGATAATGCATCCGATCCTGCGTAAAGATAGATTCTGTCCGGTTCAGAAGCAGACTTCGTTTTTCTTCTGACAGAACGGAACCGCACAGTTCCCGGCTGGTGTGTGCCATGATGGTACCGTCTTCGGAAATCAGATAGCTGGTGATCCGGTCATCCTGAAAGGTTTCCGACAGAAGATCGGAAAATTCTCCGGGATTTAAAAGAATCGCATAGGCATATTCCGGTTCCTTCGTGGTCTGATTCTTCAAAAGCCGGCAGCAGGTGATGACATCACTGCCGGTTTCTTTATCTGACAGAACAAAAGGCAGCCTGATATCTTTCTGATAGGACCAGATGGAGCTGGTGCCTGGAGTTTTCAGCTGTGTTTCGCTCAGATCGAACATTGAAAAATCTTTCAGGGAAAGAAAATAGAGCCCCTCGAAGGCACCGAGCTGTGTATCCGGAAGAAAGCTGTAAATATGATAAAAGCCGAAAGTGGTTTTATACAGATAGATGCTGTTCCGTACTTCATTGAAAACCGAACGGTACCTGTCAGGATCGTCCTGCGCGCTGAACAGAGTGTATATGTTGTACTGAATGGAATCAGCAGTATTTTCTGTCTGCTGCAGACGATTATTGATCTGGACATTCAGCTGGTCGTCTGACAGAATCACCGAGTTCATGATTTTTTCGGAGGCAATGCGGTAGGTTACACGATACAGACTGACTTCCATGATGCACAGCGGCAGGAAAACACACAGGAAAAAGGCAGCCAGCAGTTTTGCACGAAATCCGGGAAAAAGTGACTGTATTTTACGAAATATTTTCTTCAAAACGGAATGTTCCTTTCTTTTGTTTTATGAAATAATTATAAAAAAAACAGAATATGATTTCAACAAAGATAAAAATAATATAAATCATTCAAAAAATATTGTATTTTGTTTTTTTTCGCATTCTGATATCTTAATGCCATCAAGAACACAGCAACTGAAAACACAGCAACGAATACGGCAGAAAGAAGCCGGAGAATGGAGGAAAACATGAAAAAAAGAACAATCAGTTTATTACTCTGTGCGGCCATGTCAGCAGGAGTGCTGGCGGGATGCGGCGGCTCATCCGACAGCGGAGATGCAGCAAAAAAAGACGGAGACTATGATCTGACACTGTACAGCGTCAATACCACAGATGCGGATTTTGACGGCTGGCTTCAGAATGTGGAGGAAGCCACCGGTCTGAAAATCAATGTCATCGCAGCACCTACCGATACGGATACCCGCCAGCAGAAAATCACAACCGTACTTTCCACCGGCGACAGCAGTGTGGATGTTCTGGAAATCAATGATGAAATGAGTGCATCATTCAAAAATACCGGATGGCTGGAATCACTGAGTGATACGGTTATGACAGAGGATATCCGCGGTGAATTTGCTCAGGGATATCTTGAAGACATGATTACCGACAAAGACGGCAACATTGTGGGTGTTCCCGGATACGCAGGTTATCTGGCTTTCTGGGTAAATCAGGAAATCATGGATGAAGTGGGAATTGAATCCATCGATACGAAAGAGGATTTTATGAACTACATGAAAGCGGCTTCAGGAAACGGCAGATACGGCTATGGCGGTTCATGGGAGAAAACCTATGTATCTAACGAACTGGCACAGTTTGTAAATATGTTCGGCGGAGATTATTTTGACTGGACCAATCCGGCCAACAAGGAAGCTGTTCAGTTTATGCATGATCTGGTGGCAGAAGGATATACCCCCATTGATCAGATTGCAGACAAGTATGAGCAGATGAATCCCAAGGCCAATGACGGTAAGTACGGCAGCCTGTTCATGTGGGGACTGGGAACTGATTATGCAAAAGCGGATATGTTGGGCGAAGACAAGATTCATATGGCTATGGTACCTGATTTCAGCGGAACAGGCGAAAGAGCAATTTTTACCGATTCCTGGAATTATGTTCTGAACAGCGCATCGAAAAACAAGGAAGCAGCCGTAAAATTCCTGCAGTATATGGCATCGGAAGAAGGCGTGAAAGCATCCTATGAAGCATTTGACCGTTATCCTGCAAGAAAGGATGTAGCGGAAAAAGTGGTTCCCGATACAGATCCTGCAAAGGAGATATACAGCAGATACGCAACAGAATGCAATGTGCAGGGACGTCCCATGCTTCCTCAGACCATGGAGTTTATTACAGATATGGGAACGATTTTCCAGTCCTATGTAAAGGATGAAATCACAGTAGATGAATTCTGCACAAAGGCTCAGGAATATGTTGATAAATACAGTGAATAAGCTGACAGGCTGCTGAAAACAGCCTTACATAAAGGAGGATATAAGGTGATAATCAGTAAAAAATCAATGAAATGGATACCATGGCTTCTGATTCTTCCGGTAGTATTTCTTCGCGGGTTTACTACTCTTTATCCGATTCTGGTAACTGTTAAAAACAGTTTGTTTGATATCAAGATTCTGTCGGGAGTTAATGAGTTTGTGGGATTTGCCAATTATATAAATGTGTTTAAGGATTCCAAGGTCATCACTTCCATTGAGTTTACCGCCATTTTTGTTGCAGTATCCATGGCTCTGCATGTGATTCTGGGGGTTGCTCTGGCGCTGATTCTGAACATGAATTTCAAAGGCCGCCATTTCCTGAGAACAATCGTCCTGATTCCCTGGGCAATGCCGTCGGTTGTAATCGGTATGGCAGCAAAATGGGGATTTAACAATGATTATGGTCTGATCAATGATCTGATCCGCCGATTTTTGCCGGGCTTCAGCTGTGACTGGCTGATCAACACCGGTACGGCAAGAGGTGCGGTAATTGCCATGGATCTGTGGAAAGACCTTCCGTTTTTCGCAATTCTGGTGCTTTCCGGTCTTCAGTTTATCTCAGGTGATATTTACGAAGCAGCGAGGGTGGATGGCGCCAACGGTATTCAGTGCTTTTTCCGCATAACTTTGCCTCTGATCATGAAAAATGTGCTGACACTCTGCATTCCTTTTACTCTGTGGAGACTGACCACCTTTGATCTGGTCTATGCCATGACATCCGGCGGTCCCGGTGAGGATACTTCTCTGATCGCCTATCGAATCGCCACGGAAGCTTTTACCAATCTGAATGTGGGATATGCTTCAGCTCTGGCAGTTATGCTGTTCGCGGTAATGGCCATCTTCAGCTGGTTCAATATCCGGCTTACAAATAAATATGCGGATTAAGGAGGTTTCACAGGAGTATGAAGAAGAATACCGTTTCGGGACAAACAGGCAGAAAGGCCAAAACAGGCAGAAAGGCCAAAACAGGCATGAACAGATATGTTTTGGGCAAAGGTATTGTGGGCGCAGGGCGCTGGATACTTCTGGCAATCGTATCGTTTCTCATTCTGTTTCCTGTATTATGGATTTTTGTATCATCAATTACACCGCCGGGAGAATTATTTAAAACACCGATAGACTATATTCCGGATCATCCCACACTGGACAGCTATACATTTCTGATTGAAAATGTAGGTCTGTTCGAAAAAATCGGAAATACGATCCTGATCGTAGGAGTTACATTGATTGTCAGCACGATTATCAGCGCCATGGCAGCATATGCTTTTTCCAGATTCAAATCAAAGGGTATTCAGATCGCATTTGCATTTATTCTGGCAACCATGCTGATTCCTGAAATCGTAACTGCCAGACCGCTGTATGAATTTATGCAGAAAACAGGATTGTATGATACGTACCCGGGATTGATTCTTCTGTATATCAGCGGTGTTGTACCGTTTACCGTACTGATTCTGACCAATTTTGTAAAGGAGATACCGGTGTCGCTGGAGGAAGCAGCGGCCATCGACGGCGCGACTTTCCTGCAGCGTTTGTTTTATGTGGTTCTGCCTCTGTTGAAACCGGCTATTGCAACCGTATGTATCATTAATTTCATTACGTGTCTGAATAACTTTTTCACACCGCTGTATTATTCCAATGGGATTCAGGTGCTGTCGGTATCCATCGTTCAGCTGCCGCTGCGAGACAATATGTATGGAGTCCCCTGGGATCTGGTAAGTGCCATGGGATGGATCATCCTGCTTCCTATCATTATCTTTGTAGCAATCTTTGAAAAACAGATTATGGATGGTATAATGGCAGGTGGAGTTAAAGCATAACAGGGAGGTTAGTATCATGTTTGATTTATCGGGAAGTCTGAGTTCTCTGCCTCTTGCAAAACACGTAAAGAGCAGAGCAATCAATGCGGAAAATCCCACAGGGGAAAAAGGAAAAGGCGGTATGGCTGCCAGCGAGCTGGGTCCTTCCAGAAAAGGAAGTCCCTGTCTGCGTGATATTGCACCGGGAGCCACAGTGACACTGGCGGAAATCGAAGGTCCGGGTGTGATCAATCACATCTGGATTACAGTAACCAATAAAACGACGGAGGCAGATTGTTTTGTGCTCCGTGATCTGGTGTTGCGCATGTACTGGGATGATGAGGAGACTCCCTCTGTGGAAAGCCCTCTCGGGGATTTCTTCTGCTGTGGTTTCGGCAGAGAATGCATCGTCAATTCCATGCCCATCGTAGTAGTACCCAGCCGCGGTATGAACAGCTATTTCCAGATGCCTTTTCGCAAAAAAGCGAGAATAACACTGGAAAACCAGCATGCCAATCCCATACCGGCTTTCTTTTATCAGGTAGATTACTGCCTGCATGATGAACTGCCGGATGATATCGCCTATTTTCACGCACAGTGGAGAAGAGAAAAAGTCACTCAGCTGCAGAAGGATTATGTAATTCTTGATCAGGTAAAGGGGAAAGGGCACTATGTGGGTACCTACATGGCACTGACCACGCTGGAGCGTTACTGGTGGGGCGAGGGTGAAGTGAAATTTTATCTGGACGGAGATGAGGAATATCCCACAATCTGCGGAACCGGAACAGAAGATTACTTCGGCGGTTCCTGGAGCTTTGCCAGACAGGTGGACGGAAAGACCGTGGAACAGAATTACTGTACGCCCTATCTGGGATATCCCTACTATTCGTCTCACGATGAAGAAATTCATAATCCTTATCATAATGATGATACCATGCCCATGCGGGGATTTTACCGGTGGCATATTCAGGATCCCATCTGTTTTGATGAGGATCTGAAAGTGACGATCCAGCAGATCGGCGTGGGATACAGGGGATTGTTTGAACGTCAGGATGATGTTGCAAGTGTAGCCTATTGGTACCAGTCGGAGCCTCATCAGGCGTTTGAACCGCTGGCCGGGAAGGAAGACCGCTGGCCCAGATAGTACAGTGAGGGTACTCTGACAGTACCGTCAGAGGGAAGCAGCGCAATGAGGGGTGGCATAACAAAAGAATCGGGGAATTTATGATGTATTTGGGGAGACTGCATAGAGCATTATGCTGCTGGCTGGCAGCTGCACTGCTGTGTTCGGGATGCGGCACGGCAGAAGAAACAGAACGAACATCTGCTGAAAACAAACAGTATACGGAATACATCACGCTGATGCATTCGGAAAGTGATACAGAGGAATTTCAGGAGTATATCAGGCAGGCGGAAGAGGAACTGCAGATTGGAATCCGTCTGGTTCAGACACCAGGCAATGCGGATAATCGTCATGCCCGGATTGCAACGATTCTTTCATCAGGAGACAGCTCGGTTGACATTATCGGGATCAACGATGAAATGATGAGTGAATTCAGAAAAAAAGGATATCTGGAGCCTTTGGGTGAGGATGTGCTTCCGCAGGAAATTCTGGATTGTTATCCGCAGGATTATCTGAAAACGATTGCCATGGAGAATGGGAAAATGTATTCTGTTCCCTATATGCTGGATATCATGCTGTACTGCGTCAATCAGGATCTGCTGGAACAGGCGGGTCTGCAGGAAGTACGGACACAGAAGGACTTTGAGCGGCTGCTTGATTATTACTCCGGAGGGAATGCGATTTTCGGTTACGGAGGGGCATGGGAAGAATCGTATGCATATAACGAAATTTCGCAGTTTGTCAATCTGTTTGGTGGAGACTACAGCAGCTGGTCTGATCCGGGTTCAGGAAAGGCTGTAAAATATCTTCATGATATGGTGCAGAATCAGGAAGTAGCGGAAGGAATTTTACTCGATCAGCACGAACAGATGGGGCAGAAATTTTTGTCCGGACAGTATGCGTCCATGTTTCTGTACAGCGGGTCGGTCAATCTTCTGATGAAATCGGAATCATATCGGCAGATGCACGTAGCAGCTCTCCCTGAATTTGTATCCCGTACAACCAACATTGCTACCTGGCAGTATGTACTGAACAGGGCATCAGAGCATAAAGAAGCTGCAAAACGTTTTCTTGCCTATGCTGCGGGGAAGAAAGGATGCATGTCCTATTATGAGAATATGGACTGCCTTCCTGCCAGACTGGATCTGATTCAGTCGGAGAAATTCGACTTTCCTGACATGGATATCATCCGGGAATATGTGAAATCCGTGGAGTTGAAACCGCGTTACTTCACGGAAAGCTCCATGGAGGGTATACGTGATATGGGGGATCTGTTTCAGAAATATGTAACAGATGAAATCAGTCTGGATGAGTTCTGCAGAAAGGCACAGAAAATTGTGGAGGGAGAGCAGAAAAAATAAAAATATCCGTCTATTCAAGTGTATGAAGATAGAAAATCCGGTTGCTGCTGCAGGTTCTGAACAGTATGGAGGAGAAGCACATATTTGCGTGCAGCTCCCTGTACTGTTCAGAACTTTTTTTGTTGTTAAGGGAATTATTATCACCGTTGTCAGATGTTCTGAGTGTCCTGGATGAGTAATCTAATGGAGCAGAATAATCCTTGTCGGAAATACTGTTATCTGATAAAATCAGTATAGTTATAGAAGCCATATGGTAGCAGAAGCCATATGGCTACAGAACAGTATAGCTGCAGATTCCGTGCCGCTTACCCTGCCATAGGCAGAGCAATCCGTGCGAACCCCTTATTCAGCTCATCTTCCCGCCAGTAGCTGCGGAGAATGTTCATGCCCTCTTCCTGCATGTACTGAGGCAGATAAACAAAATATTTTTTCAGGCAGTCCATGAGCAGATCCATGCGGAAACGGGGAAGGAAGACATTTTTGTAATACGGAAGATTGCGTGACCGGACAAAACCATTCAGGGCGTCCCAGGAACACATGTTCTGGCAGTACAGATCAAGATGTCTGAGGGACAGCTCAGTACGGCCAGTGATACCGCAGCCGAAATGGTAATTGTACAGCCGGCAGTTGCTGAGACCGTAGTAGGATTTTGCATGACAGGCAATCACAAAGTAGGTGTAAGCATCCTCAGCTTTCACCAGATAATCAGCCGACAGACAGCGGAAAGCCTTTTTTACCATGGCAGTTCTGTACATTTTATTCCACACTGTAAAGCGGTAAAGTGTGTTTCTGAAACAGCCGTTCAGTACATCCTGTCCGTACAGATACCCATGATAAGGCTGCAGATTTCTGGCAGAACGCAGAATCCGTTCAGGTTCCAGATAACTTTCCGCGATGATTCTGGTTTCAAACTGGAGAATGTCAACGTTGTGGATCATCATCTGTTTATACAGGATGGAACAGGCATCCGGTTCAAGGGTGTCATCGGCATCGAGAAAAAGCAGGTATTTACCTCTGGCAGCTTCCACACCGGCCTTCCTTGCGTAACAGGTACCGCGGTTGTGGTCAAGGGCGATGACGCGGATGCGTCTGTCACGGCGGGCAGCTTCACGGAGCAGAGACAGAGAATTGTTGGTGGAGCAGTCATCCACACAGATGATCTCTATATCCTGCAGGGTCTGAGATGTTGCGCTGCGGATGCAGGCGGTGAGGTAGTCAGAACGGATGTTGTATACAGGAATTACAATAGAGATGACAGGTTTCATACGCTTAGCCTCCTTTGGATGAATCATTCTGCAATCGTTATCAGAAAGGCTAAGAGTGGGAAAAACAGGAAGTAAATATGGGGAAAAGGGGGAATTTAAGAAAAAGATGGGGGAAAATATGGATAGAAATCAAAAAGAAGAGGGGAAAAACAATCAGGAAAGCAATCAACTGACGTTAAAAAGCGTATATGACTTTTTCTATAAATGTGATAGAGAAAAGGACTGTGTTTTCTATACAGATGAGTATGAGAAACTGCCGCCGAATATAAAAAATGCCAGAAAAACACAAAGGTATTTTCTGGATACTCATTTTGGAGAATATCTTGTTCAGCAGGGAAAAACAGGAGCTTCTCAATACATGCTGGGAGAGCATCTGGGCATAACCAGTACTAGTTATACTGATACACGCTCTGATATCATGCATGGGAAATCAAAAAGCTGTTGCGGGGGACAGGGACAGAAGATTCGGAATAAGCTGAAAAATATGATTGTCTCGGAATATGAGAAGGATCAAGGCTATTCAAAGACAGTTGCCGATATTGAAAAAGCGAATGCCGTACTTTTGCAGAACTGGAATCTTGATGTGAATGATGTTAAGCGGAAACTGAGTATATTTATAACACTAAAACCTCAAAATTTACGTTAATAGAAACCTCGCTAAATTAGGTTTCAAATCATAAATAGTTGGTCATGTGGCATCATAATGATTTAAAAATCGATGTTTTCTTATGTTTTACGTCTTCTGGATATTGATTTAGCGCTCTTTTTGGTGTATACTTATTACGTAATTTACGTTAATAAAAGAGGCATTATTATGAGTATTCCAGAAGAGATAAAGAAGCAAAGACCAACTCAGTTTGGAGCAGTAGAAATCAGACATATCGGCGGTCATTACTATACTTACCTGGTATCATCCCGCTGGGATGCAGAAAAGGGCAGACCGCAGAAAGTCACCGGTAAAAGTATCGGTAAGATTACAGCGGAAGACGGTTTTATTCCGAATGCGAACGGACTCCGGCTTATGCAGGAAATGTGGCTGACGCCGGATGTTGCACCTTCCGTAAAAAACTACGGTGCTTATGAAACCCTGCTGCAGCTTTCTCCGGAGCTTGAAATACAGCTGAAAAAATATTTTCCGGATATTTTCCGGGAGATAAGGACTCTTTCGCTGATCCGTCTGGTGGATGGCGTTTCTTCTGCCAGAATGATCCAGCCTCTGTTCCTGGATTCCTACATGAGTGATATCTGCAGTGACCTTTCTGTTTCAGAAGGGTCTGTCCGGCGATTTGTCGCGAAGCTCGGAACCATGCAGGATCAGCTGGATGCCTTTATGAAGGCATCTGTTATGCCCGGGACGACGCTGCTTTTTGACGGAACCTCGATTTTTACCCGTTCCGGTGATTCTCTTTCAGCCAGAGGATATAATCCAGGACACAGTCTGAATCCACAGGCAAGGATTCTGTATATCTTTGAGAAAGATTCTCATAAACCGGTATTTTACAGGGTGCTGCAGGGCTCCATTGTGGATAAAACAGCTTTCATGGATGTTGTAACTGCATCCGGATGCAGGGAGTGCGTCATCATAGCAGACAAAGGTTTTTACTCCAAACATAATCTTTCAGCCCTGATGTCTGCAGGGATGAAATTTATCCTGCCGCTGAGGGAAGATACTGTGAATGTGGAACCGGAATTTTACGAAAATACAGATGACCACAAATTTGATGGTGTTTTCACCTACAACAAACGTGCCATCTGGTATCGTAAAAAAGCCAGCGGAAACAGAGGAAACTTTATCTATACATTCCGGGATGACCACCGCAAAGCGGAGCTTCAGGGAAACTATGTAGAAAAAGTAGAAAAACACTATGGAGAACAGCCCCGGCATCCAATGGATGTTCTGAAAGAAACGCGGATGGGGTATTTCTCATTCTGCAGCAACATGGATAAACATCCAAAGGAAATTTATCTGGATTACAAGGAAAGATGGGACATTGAACAGTGTTTCGATTATCTCAAAAACAGTGTTTCAACATCCGCATCTCATGCACATACTGATGAATATTTCAGAGGCTGGGCATTTCTGAACCATATAAGCCTGCTGTATTATTATGGTCTGATAAATGCGCTCCGAAACACAAACCTCAGCGAGAAATACTCTGCCGAAGATATTTTAAAACTGACCAAAAACATTTACAGAGTAACTATCAGCGATGATTCGGAATTCAAAATTTCTGCTATCCAGAAGAAAACTCAGGAGATTCTGCATACTCTTGGAATAGACCTATTACGTAAAAAATGAGGTTTCAGTGTTATAAAACGTATGTCAGAAGAAAATGTAAAGGAAGAAAAATTGATTCCGATGTCTGTTGAATTACAACCATTGGTGTCAGGTAGTGCGCCCAGCTAAGGGTACATAATCCGGCAGGTGGAAATCCTGTCAAATAAGTTGTTAGCCACAACATTTGAAGCGAGTCTTGAGCATATGGCGGTAACGTTGTATGTTAAGCGTAGACAGTAAGGTAACAGGGATAGCGATAGAGCACCGAAATACCGCAAGCAGAGTGCCGACTTCGTTGCCTGAAAGGAAGGCAAAACACGGGTTTATCGATATGGCGAGATTTCACGTGGCTCTGCGGTGTCGAAGGAACTATTCATGTTATACAAGGATTATGTGTCAACTGGGGAGAACCTGCATTTTCCTTATCCTGTGCAAATAAGGTATGTATGCGCAACCGAAACGGGAGCCATACAAATGAAATGCAGGAAGTCGGAGACCCGAATAGTACCGATGAAAGTATGAACACATAAATACTGGAGGGAAGTCGAGAAAGAACCGTTCCTCACGGTTCTGGTCTGCGAAACAATATCAAAGAGGAAACATCATCTATACGCAGAGATAGGAGAACGATGGAAACGAAATTGGCGAGAATAGCACAGTTATCAAAAGAAAATCCAAACATGGTCTTCACGTCAGTAGGGCATCTCCTTAACAGGGAAATGCTAAAGGACTGCCATGAGAAGATGGATGGAGACAAGGCGGTAGGAATCGATGGAGTCACCAAAGAGGAATACGGCAGAAATCTGGAAGAAAATCTTGAGAAACTGGTGGAAAGTTTAAAACGGAAATCCTACAAACCAAAACCCGCCAGGCGGGTAGAGATACCAAAGGAGAACGGGAAAACAAGACCACTGAGCATTTATTGCTACGAAGATAAACTGGTACAGGAAGCACTCAGAAGGATACTGGAAGCAGTCTTCGAGCCACATTTTTATGATGAAATGATGGGATTCCGGCCGGAACGCAGCTGTCATAAGGCGCTGCGGAAGCTGAATACAATGCTTGAAAGAGAAAAAAACCAGTTATGTCCTTGATGCGGATGTCAAAGGATTTTTCGACCATCTGGACCATGAATGGATTGTCCGTTTTGTAGAATCAAGAATCAAAGACCCGAATATCACGAGATTACTCAGACGAATCCTAAAAGCGGGGATCATGAAAGATTACCAGTTTGAAGAGAGTGAATCCGGATCGGGGCAGGGCTCGGTCTGTTCACCGGTACTTGCCAATATATACATGCATTATGTACTGGTCTGGTGGTTTAAAGAAATCGTGGAGCCAAAATTGAAGGGATATGCAGGCATAGTGGTTTATGCGGATGATTTCGTATGCTGTTTCCAATATAAAACGGAGGCAGAGCAGTTCTATGAACGGTTAAAACACAGGATGGAACACTTTGGATTGGAACTGGAGAAGGAAAAGAGCCGTCTGATAGAATTCGGGCGTTTTGCGGAAAAAGAATGCCGGAAACGTGGAAAGAAACCGGAGACATTTACCTTCCTCGGATTCACGCACTACTGTTCTAAAAGTAAGAACGGGAAATTCAGAGTGAAGAGGAAAACCAGCAGGAAGAAATTCGCCAGGAAATGTAAAGAAGTGCACAGGCTCATCGGTACAATGCGCCAAATGAGGCTGAAAGACATCATAGCGAAACTCAACCAGATCCTTGTTGGTTATTACCATTACTATGGGATTACTGATAATTCACAGAGGATAGGCGCATTCAGATATAATGTGATGAAAAGCCTGTTCTACTGGCTAAACCGACGGAGTCAGAAGAAAAGCTATAACTGGGTAGAATTCCTCAACATGATAGACAATGCTTATCCGTTGGCAAAAGCGAAAATCTATGTCAGTATATACGAATGATAACAGTGAACAATTAGTTTCGCAAAGAGCCGGATGCGGGCAAGCCGCATGTCCGGATTTCTGTGAGGGGCGCACAACCGCAAGGGGTGCGTCTACTCGACCCGTAAAATTTGAGCTGCTGAAGGTAACGACAGTAGTTAAGAGTAAACAACGAGATAGTAGGGACAGCTACCCCGCACCGAAATACCTTATATCAGAAGGGCGATACTGTTGTCTGGGCAGAAGCCAACATGTGGATTTATCGATATGGTGAGATTTCACACACTTCTGCGGTGTCGAAGAACTGTTCATGCTATACAAGGATTTCAAGTCAACAGGGGAGAACCTGTATCATCCACATCCTTGTGTAAATGTGGTATGCCAAACAACCAGAAAGGGAGGATGACAAATGTGATACAGTATGTGTAACAAGCAAGTGTATTTGGGATATTTGACATCGGCAGAAGCTTTTTTTGAAGCGGACCTTCCATTATGAAACGTTTGGCAATGCCTGCGATTGTACTGTGAGAAGCACCATACGCATCTTTGATAGTGTAAACTCTTGTTGCTGACCGGATGGAGTACTAGGTTAAAAAAGAAAAATGCCAGTATCGTGGAGATACCAAGGCAAAGGAAAGTAAAGGTCAGATTTTTAAAAAATGTCTTCATACATATAACACCTCTCTGCAACCAGATTACCATAATAAAAGG
>SKEA01001285.1_pt1 | contig 18494 bp, 21 predicted proteins | sample 4826601 | NCBI WGS metagenome assembly SKEA01 (sample SAMN11008821, study PRJNA524170) | human gut metagenome | biome: Human fecal sample; material: Feces; isolation source: fecal sample from pouch patient p13, p53 | host: Homo sapiens | place: Israel: Tel-Aviv | collected 2016-07-06 | reverse complement strand
CTAACAGCGAGTTTAAAAACTTTAGCCAACTTTACGGAATCAATTATATAAATTCTAGGTGAAAATTTCACGTTTCCTGGAAAATAAATATTTCATTTTTTCGCTTACACGTAACGAACAATTTAGTTATATAGTTTTTATTTGTGTTATCTTAAGCACCCAGTGAAGGGTGCTTTTTGTTTTATAAATAATTTGATAGGAGTGTTTGCTTAATGAAAAAGGCAATATTAGTAGTTAGCTTTGGGACGAGCTATTTAGATACATTAGAGAAAACAATTGAAAAGGCAGAAAAACAAATAAGAGATAAGTTTAGTGAATATGACATCTATAGAGCTTTTACATCTCATATGATAATAAAGAAATTGAAGGAGAAGTATGAGATTTTTGTTGATACACCAGAGGAAATATTAGAGAAGTTATATGAGACTGGTTATGAAGAGGTAATTATGCAACCATTACATATGATACCAGGAGAAGAGTTTATATATATAAATAAAATAGCAGAGGCATTTAAGGAAAAGTTTGAAGTATTAAAGGTAGGAAGACCAATTTTTTATTATCAAGGAATTGAGGAATTACCACAAGACTATTCATTATTTATTGAAGCAACAAAAGAGCTATATGAAGAAAATAATGCTGTAGTATTAATGGGGCATGGAACTGCTCATCCTGCAAATTCAGTATATGGATGTTTACAAGCTGTATTTGAAGATGATGGCTATGAAAATGTCTTTGTTACAACTGTAGAAGGATATCCTAATTTTGAAAATGTAATAAGCAGAGTAAAAAGAAAGAATATTAGTGAAGTTACTATTGCACCATTGATGGTAGTAGCAGGTGATCATGCCAGAAATGATATGGCTTCAGATGATGAGGAGTCTTTAAAATCAATGTTAGAAGCAGAAGGTATTAAAGTAAATGTACACCTGAAAGGACTTGGAGAAAACGAAAAGTTTAATGAATTATATATAAATAGAATTGATGATCTTATTAATAATAGATATGTTGGAGCTGGAGAAACTAAAAAAGGTCATAGGGTTAAGGTGAAAAATTAAGGAGATAAGTAATATGAAGACATTAATAATTTCATCTAATTGCAGTGGTGGTGGAAAGACTACATTTACACTTGGATTAATGAAGGCATTAAAAAATAGAAGTTATGATGTGCAAGGATATAAAGTAGGACCTGATTATATTGACACTGGATTTCATACTGAAATAACAGGAAAGGTATCAAGAAATTTAGATTTGCACTTAATGGGAGAAGAGGGAGTTAAGGCCAGCTTTTCTAGGGGAAATGGTGATTTAGCTGTAGTTGAAGGTGTTATGGGATTATATGATGGTAAGGGACTAGATGAATCATGTTCAACATATAGTGTTTCTAAGGTTTTAGACAATGCACCTATATTATTAGTTATAACACCTAAAGCACAAAGTGTAACTTTATGTGCAGAAATTAATGGAATTAAAAATTTTAAAAATGCAAACATAGTTGGTGTTGTTTTAAACTGTATAAGTGAGGGATTTTATAAATTATTAAAACCTGCAATAGAAAAACATTGTGGATTAAATGTATTTGGATACATACCTAAAGATGATGAGCTAAAGCTTGAAAGTAGACATTTAGGATTAGTTCAAAGTGTAGAAGTTGGGAACTTAAATAAAAAGATAGATTATTTATCAGAAGTCATTGAAAAGTATATAGATTTAGATAAAATTATTGAAAGTTTTAAAGAAGTAAGTAGTTTTGAAGATAATTATCATTTAAGTAAGAGTAATAAAAAAATAGCCGTTGCATTTGATGAAGCATTTAGGTTTTATTATAAAGAAAACTTAGAGCTGCTAGAAGAAGCTGGAGAAGTTATTTATTTTAGTCCACTTAGAGATAGAAGTTTACCAGAAGATATTGATTTTCTATATTTAGGTGGGGGTTACCCAGAAGTATTTAAAGAAGCGTTAAGCAATAATACAGAAATGCTTAATAGTATAAAAAAAGCACTTGATAATGGATTAAAATGTTATGCAGAGTGTGGTGGACTAATGTATTTAACAGAAAATATAGATAATGTTGATATGGTAGGTTTCTTAAATGGAAATAGTGAAATGACTAATAGATTAAATAGATTTGGGTATGCAACATTAGAATTTAAAAATATAAAAATTAATTGTCATGAGTTTCATAAATCAAAGGTAAACTTAAATGAAGAGACAGTATATGATATTACTAAAACTTCATATAATGGGGATAAAATTAATTGGAGATGTGGATATAAGAAGAATAATACATTGGCAGGGTATCCACATGTACATTTCTTTGGAAACTTGGGATTCATTAAAGAGCTATTAAAGTAGCTTAAGGTTAGATAAATTATCGAAGTAATAAGGAGAAAATAATTATGGACTATATCAAAAATCCAATGGAAATAGAAAATACTAGTATGAAGATTATAGAAAGCGAAATGGGAGAGCATAATTTTACTAAGGAAGAACTTTCAATAATAAAGAGAACAATTCATACTACAGCAGATTTTGAATATAAAGATTTAGTAGAAATAAGTAAAGACGCTATAGAAGCATCAAAAGAGATTTTTAAAAAGCCATTTACAATTTATACAGATACTAATATGGCTTTATCAGGAGTAAATAAGATGGCTTTATCTAAATTAAATGGAAGAGCTATTTGTTATGTAAATTTAGAAGAAGTACATAAAGAAGCGAAAGAAAAAGGAATAACACGTTCTATGGCAGCTGTAGAAAAAGCATGCAATGATAATGTGGATATTTTTGTATTTGGAAATGCACCAACAGCTTTATTTAAATTAAAAGAGTTGATAAAAAGCGGAAAAGCAAATCCAAAGTTAATTATAGCAGTGCCAGTAGGATTTGTTGGAGCAGCTGAAAGTAAAGAAAATTTAGATGAACTTAATATACCGTATATAAGAGTTAAGGGAAGAAAAGGTGGAAGCACTGTTGCAGCATCTATAGTAAATGCACTTATGTATAATGTTGTTGAAAGATAGTAAAGCTTTGAGAGATTAATGTAAGGTGTATAAAAAGACAGGAGGTAAAAGCATGTTAGATCTTTACGTTATGAGTGGTGGTAAGAAGCTAAGATGTGGATATACTACAGGATCCTGTGCAACTGCAGCTGCAAAAGCAGCAACAATCATGCTTTTTAACGATATTATTTTAGAGAAAGTAGAAATAATGACACCTAAAGGAATAGAAATATCAATACCTATAAATTCAATAGAAAAAGGTGAGGATTATTGTACAGTTTCTGTAATTAAATATGGTGGAGATGATCCTGATATGACTAATGGAATGGAGATATATGCAAGAGTTGAAAAGCAAGAAAGTGGATTTACTTTAACTGGAGGAGAGGGAATTGGAGTTATTACAAAAGATGGATTAGCAATAAAAAAAGGTCTTCATGCAATTAATCCAACACCACGAAAAACCATAGAAGAAGCAGTTAGAGATAATCTTCCTAATAGCAAAGATAAGAACTATATATTTACTAGTGGTAATGGTATAAAGGTAACTATAAGTGCACCTCAGGGGCTAGAAATAGCAAAAAAAACATTTAATCCAAGGCTTGGAATTGTGGGCGGAATTTCTATTCTTGGAACTACTGGTATAGTTAAGCCAATGTCAGAAGAAGCATTAAAAGAATCCATAAGAATAGAAATAAATCAAAAGGGAAAAGGCAAGGATAAGTTAGTACTGACTTTTGGTAATATAGGAGAAAAATGTGCTAAGGATAAAGGATTTAATGAAGATGAAATAGTTATTATTTCAAACTTTGTTGGTTTTGCATTAGAGTGTTGTGATGAAATGAATATAAAAGAAGTTATTCTTGTCGGACATATAGGAAAGTTAAGTAAAGTTGCTTATGGGTGCTTTAATACTCATAGTAGGGTAAATGATGTAAGACTTGAAGTTATAGCTTTAGAGCTGGCACTTTTAGGATATGATACAGAACTTGTAAAAAGTATTTTAGAGCAAAAGACTAGTGAAGGTGCAGTTAAGTTTTTAGGAAGTGGATATGAAGAGCTTTATAAAAATATAGGAAATAAAATTGTTGAAAGAATGAAAATTTATACTTATGGAAAAATGAAATGTGATGCAATAATGTATTATGGTTTTTCTGATTATAGTATTTTGTATAATTCATTAGATGTAAATAAGTAAGGAATAATTTAGACTGAATAAAAGTAAATTTAATTAAAAAATAAGAGGAGTAAATTATGCTTTATATTGTTGGGCTAGGTCCTGGGAATAAGGACTATATATTGCCAAAGGCAATAGATATACTAAAAAAGAGCGATGTTATTATTGGTTTTAAAAGATTAATTAATGATTTAAATTTTATAGATACTAATAAAATAGTAATAAACTCTTTAAGAGAAACGTTAGATTATATACAACAAAATGGACAAGAAAATATTATTTCATTAGTTGCTTCAGGAGATCCGACCTTTTTTGCCATAAGTGAATATATAAAAAAGAATTACCCAGGAAATATTGGCGTAATACCTGGAATAAGCTCATTTCAATATTTAACAGCCAAGCTTAATAAAAGCTGGAGCTATGCATTCACAGGTAGTGTACATGCTAGAAATGAAGATTTTATAGAAAAGGTTAAAGCACATAAATTATCTATATGGCTTACAGACAATAAAAATAATTCAGCTTTTTTATGTAATCTATTAAATGAAAATAATATTGAATGCACAGTAATAATTGGTGAACATTTATCATATGAAAATGAAAGAATACTACAAGGTAAGCCAATAGAATTTATTAATGAAAAAGTTAGTGATATGGCAATATTAATTGTAGAGAAAGAAGGTTAGGATAAATTTATGATTTTAATTAAGGATAGTGAATTCATAAGAGGAAATTGTCCAATGACTAAGGAGGACATTAGAGCTTTAAGTATATGGAAGATGAATTTAAAGGAAGGATCTATAGTACTTGATATTGGTGCTGGAACAGGAACAATAACAGTACAAGCATCTAAGATTTCAAGAAAAGGAATTGTATATTCTATTGAAAGAGATGATGAAGCAATAATTACAACTAAGAAAAATTTAGAAAAGTTTAAGTGTAATAATGTTGTACTAGATGAAGGTGAAGCTTTAGATATATTAAAAAAGTATAAAGATGAAAATAAAAGATTTGATTCAATATTTATTGGTGGATCAGGTGGAAACTTAGAGGAAATAATTTCCCTTTCTAATGAGCTTCTACAAAATGAAGGTACTATAGTGATGAACTTTATAACCTTAGATAATGCATATAAGGCAATTGAAATAGTTAAGAAGTTAAATTATGTAGTAGATATTTCACAAGTAAATATAAGTAAAAATAGAGGGCAAAGTTATATGATGATAGCTAATAATCCAATATATATAGTGCAATGCGTAAGGAGTGTAAAATAATATGAAATCAACATTATATGGAATAGGTGTAGGACCAGGAGATAAAGAATTATTAACAGTAAAGGCAGTAAGAGCAATAGAAAATAGTGATGTTGTAATTGCACCTAGTGCATTAGAAGGTGGAGAGAGTATTGCATTAGAAACAGCTAAAGAATATATAAAAGAAGGAACAGAAGTAGTTATAAAACATTTTCCTATGGGAAAGAAAAATAGAGTTGAAAAAGCTAAGGAAGCATATGAGTTTATAGAAAAAAAATTAAAGGAAGGTAAAAATGTATCGTTCCTTACAATTGGAGATCCTTATGTTTATAGTACTTATATCCATATGTTAAAGCATATGGAGGAAAGAGGATTTCATGTAGAAACAATCCCAGGAATTACGTCTTTCTGTGCAGCTGCAAGTTTAGTAGATAGAACTTTAGTTGTTGGTGATAATCCTTTAATGATATTACCAGCAACAAGAGTTAAAGATATAAAAGATGAAAAGTATGTTGTTATAATGAAAGTTTATAAACATGAAGAAACAGTAGTAGATTTCCTAGAGGAAAAAGGGTTTGATTATGTTTATGTAAGTAGAGCTGGAAGAGAAGGACAACTTATATTAACAGATAAAGATGAAATTAAAAAATCAAGAGATTATATGTCATTAATATTAGCAAGTAGGGAGTAGAGAGTTATGGTTTATTTTATAGGAGCAGGACCTGGAGATGTTGATTTAATAACTGTTAAAGGCAGAAATATACTAGAAAAGGCAGATGTAGTTATATATGCAGGTTCTTTAGTTGCTAAAGAGCATATGGATTATTGTAAAGAAGGAGTATTAATATATAATTCAGCTAAAATGACTTTAGAAGAAGTTATTGAAGTTATGAATGAAAATAGAGATAAGATTATAGTAAGGCTTCATACAGGTGATCCATCAATATATGGTGCAATAAAGGAGCAGATGGATGAACTAGACAAACTAAATATTGATTATGAAGTAGTACCAGGAGTAAGTTCTTTTGTTGCAGCAGCTTCTGCAATAAAAAAGGAATTTACACTTCCATCAGTAACTCAAACAGTAATCTTAACAAGAGTTGAAGGAAGAACTCCAGTGCCAGAAACTGAAGATTTAGAAAAACTTGCACAAGTAGGAGCATCAATGGCTATATTTTTATCAATTTCTATGATTGATAAAGTAGTAGCAAAGCTTAGAGCAGGTTATGGAAGAAATGTTCCTATAGCAGTGGTAGAAAGAGCAACTTGGGATAATGAAAGAAGTATTATTGGAACATTAGACGATATTGCAGATAAAGTTAAAGAAGCTGGTATTACAAAGTGTGCTCAAATATTAGTTGGTGACTTTATAGATTGTGATTATGATAAGAGTCTTTTATATGATAAAACTTTTACTCATATGTATAGAGAGGCTAAGAAATAATTATGATTTGCATTATAAGTGTTACTGAAAAAGGTGATATTTTAGCACGAAGGATAGAAAAAGAGCTTGGTGGAGATTTATATTTAAAATCTCAAATTAAAGATTTCAAGTTAAACAATATAATGAGCATATGCTTTGAAAAATATGATTCTATAATATTTATAAGTTCAACAGGAATTGCAGTTAGAGCAATAGGTAAATATTTAATAAGTAAGGCTACAGATCCAGCCGTTGTAGTAGTAGATGTTTGTAACAAATTTTCTATAAGTCTAGTTTCAGGGCACTTAGGTGGTGCAAATAAATTAACTTTAAAGATTTCAGAAGTATTAGGTAATACTCCAGTAATAACTACAGCAACAGATAATATGGATATTCTAGCTCCTGATGTAATTGCAATGAATAATGATCTTATTATAGATGATTTAAAAATAGCTAAAATTATTGCAGGAAGGCTAGTTAATGGAGAAAGTGTTTATTTTAAGGACGATAAAAAAATAATTAAATGTCCTAAGGGATACATAGAGACAGAGGAGATACAGGGAAATACTCTGTGGGTTACACATAAGGCTTCAAGAAACATAAAGAATGAAGAAAATAATGTAGTAAATTACTTAGATGAATACCAAGATAGAACTGTACTTAAATTAATTAGAAAAGATATTATTTTAGGTATTGGATGTAGAAGAGATACTGATAGTATGAAGTTGTTTAACTTTATAAGTGAAACTTTAAGAGAAAAAAATATTGATATAAGAGCTATAGATAGAATTGCTTCTATTAATATAAAAAGTGATGAGAAAGCAATTTTAGATTTAGCAGTAAATTTAAATTGTGATCTTACATTTTTTTCAGCGTCAGAAATATCAACAGTTGAGCATAAATACGAAGGCAGTGAATTTGTAAAAAAAACAACAGGAGTTTCAGCTGTAAGTGAACCAGTTATTGAGTTGGCTGGTGGAGATATAATCTTTAAGAAAATAAAAAGAGATGGAATGACATTAGCTATTGGAGAGCTAAATTAAGGAGAGTAAAATGGGAAAATTATATGTTATAGGAATAGGGCCAGGTGGATTAGAACATATGACTTTAAAAGCTAAGCAAGCTATAGAAGAGAGTAATATTGTTGTTGGATATAATAAGTATATTGATATGATAAAACCACTTGTAGAAGATAAAGAACTTTTTTCAACTGGAATGAGAGGAGAAGAGGCAAGATGTAGAAAAGCCTTAGAATTATCTAAGGAAAACAATACTGTTGCTTTAATAAGTACTGGAGATTCAGGAATTTATGGAATGGCAGGTCTTATTCTTCAAATGCAAGAAGGTGAAAGTGTTGAAATTATACCAGGGGTTACAGCATCAAGTGCAGCTGGTTCAGTAATTGGAGCGCCATTAATGCATGATAACTGTAATATAAGTTTAAGTGATTTAATGACTCCTTATGATTTAATAAAGAAAAGAGTAAGAAATGCAGCAGATGCAGATATGATAATTTCTTTATATAATCCAAGAAGTAAAGGAAGACCACATTATTTAAGAGAAGCAATTGAAATAATTAAGGAGTATAGAGAGCTAAATACTCCAGTTGCTGTAGTAAGACATGCATTAAGGGATGGCCAAGAGTATAAATTATTTACTTTAGAAAATTTTGATGAAGAAGTAGTTGATATGTTTTCTATAGTTATTGTAGGTAACTCTCAAAGTTTTATTAAAAATGGGAAATTTATTACACCTAGAGGGTATGATGTATAGTAAGAAGATAATAATGGTAAGTTAAATTAACTTGCCATTATTAATTTATTTTATGGAGGTAAAATTAATGATTGGTTTTGTTCTTGGAACTGGTGAAGGAAGAGAAATTTTAGCTGGTATAAATGCATATACGGATGAAATTGTTGTGTCTACAGCCACTCAGTATGGATATGAAATTTATAAGGACTTTAAAGCAAAATATTTTAATTATAAACCTCTTAATGAGGAGCAGTTTGAGCAGTTAGTTAAAGATTTTGGGATTAAAGTTTTTGTAGATGCATCTCATCCTTATGCTAGTGAAGTAAGTAAAACAGTAATTAATGTTTGTGAAAAAATGAATATTGATTATATAAGATATGAAAGAAAAAGTTACTTTACAGAATTAAAAGACAATGAAAATATAATTTTTATAGATAAATATGAAGATTTAGAAAATGTATTAGATAGTATAGGTGGAAATGTATTAAATACTACAGGTAGCAATAATGCTTTAAAGATAGATTCTTTAAATATAGAAAATAGAGTTATACATAGAATATTACCATCACCTAATGTAATAAGTAAACTTTTAGATAATGGAATTTCAATTGATAATATTATAGCAATTAAAGGGCCATTTGGAATTGATATTAATAATGGAATAATTAAGGAATATAAGATAAAAGCATTGATTACAAAAGATAGTGGTGAAGAAGGAGGTATGAAGGAAAAAGTTAATAGTGCATTATTAAATAATGTAAAGATAATTGTTGTTAAAAGACCAAATTTAAATTATGGCAAAGAGTTCAATGATATTAAGGAAATGTTGGAGTTTATTATTTCTAATTATAATTTATAAGGTTACAAAATAAATATAATCTTAATATATTATGAATATAAAATTAAATATTAAATTACTAAAAATACTGTATTATTTAGATAAATATACAGTGTTTTTTTGTTATAACTCAAAAATTATGTGAGTATTTTGAGATTTTTTCAGACTACAAATTGAACAGCATTTAATTTGTAAAATATGTTATAATTGTATAAATATAAGTTTTGGGAATGGAGTGATTTTTATAAAACAATTATCTATTATATTGTGTAGTATAACTTTAATAGTTATACTTATAGGCTGTAATAATATAACAAATAATTCTAAATATTTAGACCCAGAAGGAAAGAGCTATAAATATAAATTGGAGTTAAGTGGAATAATGCCTAACTCTAAAAAAGAAACAACATTAATAATATTAGCAAATGATAATACATTAACTTTTGATGATGTATCTAAGAGTCTTTATAGTAGCAATAGCAAGGATAGTGAGAGTGTAGATTTTTATTTACTTTCAACAGAGTAATCATGGAACTTTATGAAACACTAAAGTGTCTAATAGTTATATTTCAAATACAATAAAGATTAATTTAAAAATAGAAGAAAAGCAATCAACCAATACATTAGTTCAAAAAGAATTAATCATTGAAAATTATAGTGGAATCTATAAGGTTAAGAAATGATTTAATAAAAACTTAGCTTAATGAAAAATATTAAAACTATTGTGAGTGTTAAATAGGAATTTATAGATTATATGAAATTATTATTTTATGGGTAATAAATATAATTATACTACAAGATTTTAATGAATAATTGTATTTTAGTGTAATTAAATTTTATTGGAGGGATAAACTTGAATATTAGCTTAGTTGAAAAAGACATAAATGAAATTCAACTTATAAAACCATTGTGGGAAAAACTTAACTTAATCCATTTCAACAAATCAGTTTACTTTAAGAGTAAATATGAGAAATTTAAATTTGAAAAAAGAATGGAATCTATAAATAGAATTTCTGAAAATGGTACTGTAAAACTAGATGTTATTTTAGATAATGACACAATGGAGTATGTGGGATATTGTTTAAGTTTAATTGAAGATAATATTGGAGAAATAGAATCAATTTTTATTGAAAAACAATACCGTGGATATAAACTTGGTGATAAACTTATGATTAATGCTTTAAATTGGTTTGAATCTAATTCAATTACTAATGTACAAATAAATGTAGTATATGCAAATGATGAAGCAATACCATTTTATGAGCGTTATGGATTTTATGTTGGAAATTATATCTTAAAAAGAGTTTGATATTTAAAACACAATTTTAAAGTAAGGTGAACTAAAGTAATATAAGGAATGGTTGATTTAATATGGATAAAAAAATAAGCGTAAATTCTAATAAGATAAGTTGGTTATTATTATGCTTAACATTAGGTGGAGTATTAGGGATACTTGTTTGGAATATGAAGTTATTATAAATATAAATAATCTTAAATTATTGTGAGCATTAAATAGGAATTTTAGGAGTGAAATAATTGAAATGGATTTTGAAAAGGCATAAAGAAAAGATAATAACTTTTCTTGTATGTGGATTATTGTTTATTGGTATATTATCTATGATTGCTTTATTAAGTGGGGCGATAATGAAAATATTTGGATTTGAATATGAGTCAATAGGGAGTATTATTCTGTTTTTTGTAATTGCAACAATTATTTCTTATCCTTTTAGTCTGATAGCTGAGGCATTGCCTAAAGTATTTTTATATTTTGGAAAATTGTCAAAACAAATTGCTATACTGTTTTACATTATCTTAGATACGTTTGCTACATTTTATGGACTAAGAGCTGTCGATTATTTTATGCAGTCTGTTTCAGCAACAGATATTTCTATTATTGTTGTATCTTTGATATTAGCTTTATTTGGAATAAGTGATATTGATAGAAGGATTAAAGGAATGAATTGACAAATTTTCAATTATATATAATTTTAAAATGGAGGGAGGGATAAAATTTGAAAAAATTAAGTTTTGCGTTATGTGTAATAACAATAGTTTTTATTTTTATTGGCTGTGGTAAAACATATGATAATACTACAAAATTAAATACACAGGAAGATAATAAATATTATTATGAAAATTTAAAACAGTTAGTTATGGTAAATGACGAGTTGTACTATAACACTGAAAGAGAAAATACAATACCAATGAAATGTGGAACAATGGATGGAGAAATAATATCTATGGTTAACCAATATGATATACCTAATGCAAATAATCAGTCTAATTTTGGAAAAGGATATGGATATCAAATAGGGACACAGGATGGACAAATATTATTGAATATAGATAATAAGTGGATGATATTTGAAAAATTATATGAGTAACATTAAAATTTTTAACTTCAACAAAAGAAGAAAAAGTATAAAAGATAAATTGGCGAAATCGTTGACAAAGTGTTTGGAATGTTTTATTATGTGAATATAACAATTGGATGGTTATTGTTGAAAGACAAGCTAGACCTATTTGTATGAGTTTATAAGGATTGAATTTTGTGCAATTGCTTATATCTCTACAGATAGGTCTTTTATTTTTAAATAAATAATTTTAATTTTTAAATCTAAGTATATTTAAATTATCTAAACTAAGGAGGAGTATTCTATGGGATTCAAAAAAGATTTTTTATGGGGCGGTGCTACAGCTGCTAACCAATTTGAAGGTGGATGGGATTTAGGTGGAAAAGGTATAAGTACAAGTGATATGCTGACAGCAGGAACTCATACTATTCCACGTAAAATTACTAGGGAAACTATTTGTGGATTAAATTATCCAAGCCATGAAGCTATTGATTTTTATCACAGATATAAAGAGGATATTAGGTTATTTGCAGAAATGGGTTTTAAGGTATTTAGAATGTCTATAGCATGGACACGTATATTCCCTAATGGTGATGATAAAGAACCTAATGAAGCAGGATTAAAGTTTTATGATGATGTTTTTGATGAATTAAAAAAATATAATATAGAGCCATTAGTTACTATTTCACATTATGAGATGCCTTTTAATTTAACTAAAAAATATAATGGATGGGCTTCAAGGGATGTAATAGATTTTTTTGTTAACTATTGTAACGTAATATTTAACAGATATAAGGATAAAGTTAAATACTGGCTTACATTTAATGAGATTAATTGTGGTACAAAGCCAGTAGGAGGATACCTTAGTCTTGGTATTTTAAATGAAGGCACAGAAGACTTTTTACACCCAAATGATAACAAGCAGATTCGTTTTCAAGCACTTCACCATCAATTTGTAGCAAGTGCAAAAGCAGTAAAGCTTGGTCATAGTATTAATAAAGATTTTAAAATAGGCTGTATGATTGCTTATATGACAAAATATCCTTATACATGTAATCCAGATGATATATTACTTACACAGAAGATGGATCAATTGGCAAATGATCTTTGTGGAGATGTACATGTTAGAGGTGAATATCCTTTCTTTGCTAAGAGATATTTTGAAGAAAATAATATTGTTTTAGATATAACTGAAGAAGATAAGAAGATTTTAAAAGAAGGAACAGTAGATTATTATACATTCAGTTATTATATGAGTAACTGTGAATCAGCAGAGGGTGGAAAAGACAAAGTTTCAGGAAATTTAGTTAGTGGAATTAAAAATCCATATCTTAAAGCAAGTGATTGGGGATGGCAGATTGATCCTAAAGGATTAAGGTATGTTTTAAATAAATTATATGGAAGATACAATATACCTCTTATGGTAGTTGAAAATGGTCTTGGTGCTTTTGATAAAGTTGAAGAAGACGGCTCAATTAATGATGATTATCGTATTGAATATTTAAGGGATCATATAATTCAAATGAAGGAAGCTGTTAAAGATGGCGTAGATTTAATTGGGTATACTCCTTGGGGCTGTATTGACCTTGTAAGTGCAAGTACTGGTGAAATGGAAAAGAGATATGGTTTTATTTATGTAGATAAGGATAATGCTGGAAAAGGCACATTAGACAGAAAGAAGAAAAAATCATTTGAATGGTACAAAAATGTAATAAAAACTAATGGAGAAGAACTATAACTTACTTAATATTAAACTCTATTATATTTTAAAAGCTGATTTAAAAATGAAGAACAAATTATAGTCATGCAAAATAAAAGCGAGTTTTGAAAGTTTTTTGACGAAAGCATATAAATTTATAAAAAAAGTATTGACAAGTTATCATAAAAAAAGTATGATGAAATTGAAAATAAACGATTACATTAACTTGGGATTGTTACTGATTCGATCAGGCTACACCTTAATTAATTATAAGAAATATGATATTTATTTCTTATAATTAATTGAGGTTTTTTATTTTTAAATATAGTAAAGTATAGAATGGAGTATGAGGTGATTTGCATTGAAGATAGATAAAATTTTTAACAACAATGCAGTTATTGTTAAAGAAGACAATGGACGGGATTCTGTTATCATTGGATGTGGACTTGCATTTAGAAAAAAAGTTGGTGATGAAGTAGATGAATCATTAATAGAAAAAACTTTTATTTTAAAGGAAAAGGACACTTTAGAAAAGTTTAAAATGATTTTAGAACACATACCTACAGAACAAATATCATTGTGCTATGATATTGTGGAATATGCTAAGAACATGTTAAACTGTGAACTTAATGATTATATTTATGTAACATTAACTGATCATATAAGTTATACATTAAAATTATTTGATGAAGGAATAGAAAGACCCAATATATTGATTTGGGAAATAAAAAAGTTTTATCCTAAAGAATATAATATTGGATTAAAGGCTTTAGAATTTATTGAAAGTGAGCTTGGTAAAAAGATTAATGAAGAAGAAGCCGGAAATATTGCACTTCACTTGATAACAGCTCAGATTAATGGAAAAAGCGATAAAACTGATATTGCTTATAGTATGACCAAAAAGATTCAAGATATACTAAATATTGTAAAATACACATATGATATTGAATTAGATGAACATTCTTTAAACTATGAAAGGTTTATTACTCATTTAAGATTTTTCTTTAAAAGACTTAATAATAAAACACAGTATAAAAATGAAAATGAAGATTTTCTTTTACAACAAGTAAAGGAAAAATATAAAGATGCTTATAAATGTATGCTTAGGATAGAAAAATATTTAAATATAGAATTAAGTTATGAAGAACAGCTTTATTTGACACTTCATATTAAGCGTATTGTAAATAGATAATATAGAAATAATTAAATATTTCGGGTTGTTACTGTTAAATCAGGCAAGACCAGAGGTTTAAAAATACAAAAGTAATTTAAGTATTATTAAACTTTAGGTCTTGCTTTTTTATATATAAGATTATGATTAATTTAAAGGGAGCGATTGCTTATGAAATATGAAAATCTTGCAAAAGAAATAATTAAGAATGTTGGAGGTAAAGAAAACGTTAGCGGTTTAACTCATTGTATAACTAGATTACGTTTTAAGTTAAAAGATGAAAAAAAGGCCAACACAGATGTATTGAAAAATATGGAGGGTGTAGTTACAGTTGTTCAAAGTAGTGGACAGTATCAGGTAGTTATAGGAAATCATGTTCCAGATGTTTATGCAGATGTAGTTACGGTTGCAGGACTTTCTGAAGGGTCAGGAAATAATTCTCCAGAAAAGATGAGGACTTTTGATAAATTAATTGATATTATATCAGGAGTTTTTCAACCAGTACTTGGAGTATTAGCCGCAACTGGTATGATTAAAGGATTTTTAGCAATGTTTGTTGCTTTGGGATGGTTAAGCAATGAAAGTGGTGCTTACACTATACTACAAACAATTGGAGATAGCTTATTTTATTTCTTTCCAATATTCTTAGGACTTACAGCAGCTAAGAAGTTTAATGTAAGTCAATTTGTAGCTATGGCAATAGGTGCATCTCTTGTTCATCCTACAATAACAGGTATTGCAGGTAAGACAATTGAATTCTTTGGTATTCCAGTTATAATGCCTTCAGGTGGTTATACTTCAACTGTTATTCCAGTTATAATTGCGATTGTATTTGCATCTTATGTTGAAAAGTTATTTAAGAAAATCATTCCAGATATTGTTAAAACTTTTATTGTTCCAATGTTAACTTTAGTAGTAGTAGTTCCTGTTACTTTTTTAGTGATAGGACCAGTATCATCATATGCTAGTGAAATATTAGGAAATATAACATTAGCAATTTATAATTTAAATTCAACTATAGCAGGTTTATTTATTGGTGGATTCTATCAAATATTTATTATGTTTGGTTTACATTGGGGATTAGTTCCAATAGCAATGAATAATTTCTCAGTTTTAGGATATGACCCAATTGTAGCTACTTCAGTTGCAATATGTTTTGCACAAACAGGTGTAGTTTTAGCAATAGCATTAAAAGCAAAAAATAAGAAATTAAAATCATTATGTGTTCCATCAATCATTTCAGGATTCTTTGGTGTTACTGAACCAGCAATTTATGGTATTACATTACCAAGAAAAAAACCATTTATAGTAAGCTGTATAATAGGTGCAGTTACAGGAGGTATCCTTGGTTTCTTTGAATCTAAAAAATATATGCCAGGTGGTTTAGGAATATTTGTTTTACCGAATTTTATAGGACCAAATGGACCTGACAAGGGATTTTATGGAGTTGCTATAGCAATGGCAGCAGGTTTAATTTTAGGATTTTTAGCAATGTTATTTGTAAAATTAGATCCAAAGGATATGGAAGATGATAATTCTAATACAGATGGTTCACAAAATAGTGAAAATACATTAGTTAAACAAGAAGTTATTTCAAGCCCATTAAAAGGAAAATTAACAGAACTAAAAAATGTTGAAGATGAAGCATTTGCTTGTGGTGCATTAGGTAAAGGTATAGCAATAATACCAACAGAGGGTAAAGTTGTAGCTCCAGCAGATGGAATACTTACAACACTATTCCCAACAGGACACGCTATGGGAATCACAACTAATAATGGAGCAGAAATATTAATACATGTTGGTATGGATACTGTAAAATTAGAAGGAAAACACTTTACATTAAAAGCTAAACAAGGGGACACAATTAAAAAAGGACAGACTTTAGTAGAGTTTGATATTAATGCAATTGAAAAAGAAGGATATTCTTTAATCACACCAGTAATCATAACAAACTCAGATAATTATTTAGATGTTGTAGAAATCGATAAAAAACAAATAGATTTTAAAGAAGATTTATTAACAGTAGTAATATAGTTTAGTTTATAAAAATTATTGATTGTAGATATTATGAGTAGTTATAAATATTACTCATAATATCTGATATGAAATAAAATTTCAGTTACTAGTAAGAATATTAGTATTAACACAGGTATTTACTAATCATAACACCTTAAAGTTACAGTATAAAGATTGTAGCTTTAAGGTGTTATTTTTTTATTATTTGGGAAATTATATTTAAAAAAACTGTGGATAACTAATAAAATATAGATATGATAATTGAAGATATGATATTTTCATAGAAATTGACAAAAAGATATATCTTGTAATACAATACAGTAGAATAATGCATTACAAGATAGTGAGGTGAAAAAATGATTCCATCACAAATGTTAAAAGGATTACTAGAAGGATGTATTTTAGAAGTTATTAATATACAGGAAACTTATGCTTATGAAATTTCTAATAAATTGAGTAAATATGGATTTGGAGAAATTTCAGAAGGAACCATTTACCCAATAATATTAAGACTTCAAAAAAATGAGTTGATTACTGCTACATTAAGAGATTCTAATAGTGGGCCAAAAAGAAAGTATTATAGGTTAACTGAAAAGGGTAAAGAATCACTAAAACAATTTAAAAGTGATTGGTTAGAATTAAGTAAAGCAATATGTACATTGATGGGAGGGAGTTGATATGAGAAAAGAATTTAGAGAGCTTTTAAAGAAAAATAATTTAAGGGAAAAGGAAATTAATAAAGAGAATAATGAAGTACATATATAATTTAGCATTTAAAATGTCAATATCGGCAACTATAGCATTAATTATAGGAAATGCATTATGCTTACAGTATGCAACAGTTGGAGCTGTTATTGCTATATTAAGTATACAAGATACTAGGAAAAAGGCATTAAATATTAGCTATAAAAGAATAATTGCCTGTAGTATGGGAATTTTATTATCAGTAATTCTATATAGTATATTAGGAAATGGAGCATTAATCTTTGGATTATTTTTAATAATTTTAATACCACTTACTTCAAGGTTAAAAGCACAAGAAGGAATGGTGCCATCTGTAGTTTTATCAACACATTTTTTAGTTGCAAATAATATAACAATTTCATTAATTTATAATGAAGTATTACTAATGATAATTGGAATAGGGGTAGCTGCAATTGCTAACATTTTCATGCCTTCTCTTGAAGATAAATTTAAAGATGATAAAGAGTGGATTGAAGAGCATTATAGAATTATAATAAGTAAAATGTCCAAGTCATTAATAACTCATACAGTAGATATTGATGAACAAAAGCTTATAAATGAAGTCGAACAACGACTATATGAAAGTAAGGAAACTGCTTATAAAATAGTGAATAATCAGTTTTTTAAAAGTTCATCATATTATACTGATTATATAAATATGAGAATTAATCAATTTGATACAATAAAAAGGATGAGATTACATTTCCAGAGGTTTAATATACCTGTTGAACAAATGAATGTTATGGCTGATTTTACTTTGTGCGTATCAGAAAATATAAGTGAAATGAATGATTGTAAATCATTATTAATGGATTTAGAGATTTTAAGAAGTGAATTTAAGAAAATGGAATTACCAAAGACTAGAGAAGAATTTGAAAGTAGAGCTCAATTACTTCAATTTTTAAATGATATGGAAGAGTTTTTGTTAATAAAAAGAAACTTCTTTACAACTATTAAGAATCATTAAAATTTTAGAGACTGTAGATAATTTTGTGTAATATAGTTTCTTATAAATCAAATATTACTGGAAATTTTGATTTCCAGTAATATTTTTTTATTATCTAGAAATAC
>SKEA01001283.1_pt1 | contig 18496 bp, 34 predicted proteins | sample 4826601 | NCBI WGS metagenome assembly SKEA01 (sample SAMN11008821, study PRJNA524170) | human gut metagenome | biome: Human fecal sample; material: Feces; isolation source: fecal sample from pouch patient p13, p53 | host: Homo sapiens | place: Israel: Tel-Aviv | collected 2016-07-06 | reverse complement strand
CTGCAAGGAGTTTTAGAAGTCTGGGTAAAACAGCGGGAACCGTATGTATATAAAAAAATGATGGATGGTTTGAACTCAGCAATAGAAGATTTATATAAATATTACGGTATTAGAAGATTAAAAATAGATATAGAACAATTTCATAAGAATGAGATTGTAAAAATTGAGCAAGGAGAAGGTGGTTGTTTCTTACTTGGGTTAGATGAAAATGATTCAAGAATTGTTGACTTATACGAACATATGGACTTGTCGATTGATGAGCTATTCTTTTAATCACAAAACAAGGAGATCGGTAAAAATGGAAAATATAAGAAGATGGTTTGAAAATGACCAAGTAAACAATGGTAAGAATTACAAAATTTATGAATACGAAGGTCATTTAGAAGTAAGAACAGATACAGTTATTTTTATGGTAGTAGAGCCTCATAGTGGAACTAGAAACAGATGGTTACTTAGAGTTACAACAGAAAGTGCTTTTGACAGATGGGCTAATTCAACTGCTGCTGAAAAGTTTTTCAATACAGATATTGAACTATGTAATTATTTACATGAACATCAGTTAGATATTTATAAGGATTTAGTTGGATATCTTTCAAGAGAATATGATGATATAGCAGAAGAATATTAGCAGTAAAACTTCGTTTCTTGCGGAATTTTGGAGGTATTATGAAGAAAAGAATTAAGGAAATATGTGGAAAATTAGATGGAGATATTTATTGTAAGGGTTGTAATTTCTTAGAAAATGAAGATGATGATGAAATACCTACATTTTACAGTAGAGATGATTGTCATTCTATATCTTTTAGAGAGCTATTGTTATGGTATTTGCCAAGATTAGGAAGTTGGCAAGATGAACCAGATTGTAATGATTGTGATTGTAATGATTGTGATGATTTTAGGCACATAGAAAACTGTAGAGAGATGGTTTTGGATGAGCAGGTTAAGAAAAGACACTATGAGTTATTTCTTGAACTTGTTGACATTTATGCTTATTACACGCAACAAGATCATGTAAAGTACAGACAATTAAAAGAAAAATGTAAAAGTGTTTTAAAAGAAATTATGGAGTAAAATATGTCAAATTTATATGTATATTTAATTCGTTCTCGAAGCAAGGATAATAATAATGTTCCAAATTTTAAGCAACGAGCAAAAACAATCCTTGAATACAAAGAGAATGAAGACAAGGTAATTGAAGCTTTTAAAAGTTTTGCAGCTAAAGGAATTCCTGGTGAACAAATAAGATTATACAGGTCAGTCAATTCTAGGAATGAAGAGAAAATCAGAGAAGAGTTGCTTATTCGTCTGTTGAGAGACAAGCCGAGTATGACACAGCTCAATCGTACATTAGCATCTGTTGCACAACAGGTACAAAATCGTGATGAGAGTAAGTGGCTGTTTGATTTTGATGTGGATGATAGAGAAATGGCAGATAATTTTCTTTCTGACATTAACCATTTTTCGGGAATTAAGCTCATTGATATGGAATGTCATAAGACTCCTCATGACTATGCCATTGTAGTTCCGCATGGTTTCGATACAAGAGAGCTTATGGAGAAGTGGAAAAATTATGACATCACATTGAAGAAAGATGAGCTGTTGTTTTTAGATATGATTACGAATAAGTGAGGTGAGAGAGTGAAATTAACAATTGATATTCCAAGAGAATACGAACGAGATTTTAGTGCTGATAGGTTCAAAGATTTCTTTTCAAGAGTAATTGCAGATATAGACTATAACGGTCTATGTGGTAATTATGAAAAAGAAATTGCAGAAATGTTTTTAGAAGCGTTTGACAAAGCTATTATTGGTGATGTTAATATAAATGCAAAAGTTATTCCAGTTGCAAATATATCTTTTGACAAAGAAGATATGCAGAAGATGATTCAAGATGAATTAAAAAAGTTTCAAATAGAGAATAATCTAATATAGAAGTAATTCTATTCACGGCTGATCAGCCAAATTAAGCGAGGTGATAAAGTGAAGAAATATTGGGAAACAGGTGAAAAGAATGACTTTGGTAAGGAATGTTACAGGTTGCATTTTAGTCAATTTTATGAAGAAGATGATGAAAATGTAGTAGCTGGTTTTGTACAAGATGAGACAGACGAAAACATATTTATATATGTATCAAAAGAATTAAATGCTGAATATGATGCATTATTTGCAGATAGTATAGAAGATGCAAAACATCAAATTGAAGATATGTTAATAGACCATTGGAATGAAGAGATTGATTATTTGGAAAATCGAATTAAATCATTTCAAGACGAAGAATAATCATACATAGAAATTTCTATCTTGGCGATTCAGCCAAATTTTCCAAAAGTAAAAGTAACAAGAAATATTTTTTTCATACGAAAATAAAAGGAAGGAGTAAGAGGTTTGGTATACCGAAAACGCAGCGTTTACTCCTGATACATAATGACGATAAATAGAGTCTGGCAGATGCCAAATAGTAACACCTTTTCAATTATTAAGCCAATTAAGGAATTAATTGAGAAATATGCAACTGGTAAGATTGTTGATCTGTTTGCCAATAGTAATAAGCTGGCAACAGTAACAAATGATTTAGACACACAGTATGATACTGATTACCATATGGATGCACTGGATTTTTTAAAGATATTCGATGATAACTCAGTAGATACAGTGTTATATGATCCACCATACTCGCCACGACAGGTAAGCGAATGTTACAAAAATCTTGGACAGACAGTAAATATGCAGACAACACAAGCTTCATATTGGTCTAAACAGAAGGAACAGATAGGAAGAATTGTAAAGAAAAATGGCATTGTAATTACTTGTAGTTGGAATAGTGGTGGCATTGGTAAGAAGTATGGGTTTGAAATTCAGGAAATTTTACTTGTTCCTCATGGTGGTTGGCACAACGACACGATTGTTGTGGTTGAGAAGAAGATCGAGTAGAGAATAACATAATACGAAGTTCGTAGGAAAGCGGAATTTCTTCTGAGTTTTCAGAGAATAAATACATATAAAAATAAAGAAAAGAGGTAACAAAATGAGTAAAACACTAATTGTAATTGATATGCAGAATGATTTTATTGATGGTTCACTCGGTACAAAGGAAGCACAGGTAATTGTTCCAAATGTCAAGAAGAAAATTGAAGAATATTATAATCGTGGAGATAGAATTATTTTCACAAGAGATACACATTATGAAAACTATTTAAGTACACCAGAAGGTATCAAGTTACCAGTTGAACATTGTATTTACAATACTCATGGATGGCAGATTGCAGACGGATTAGAAGTTCCAAATTGTGCATATATCAATAAGGAATCTTTTGGTTGGACACATTGGACTGACTTTGGATTTAACAATGATATAGAACTTATTGGTCTTTGTAGCGAAATTTGTGTAGTATCAAATGCTTTAATTATTAAAGCTGATTATCCATTTATTAATGTCACAGTAGATGCAAGTTGCTGTGCAGGAGTCACACCTGATAAACATAAAGCGGCTATGGAAGTTATGAAAAGTTGTCAGATTGAAGTGATTGGAGAGTAGAATATGGATAAGTACATGAGTGTGATAACCAATTTTGGATGCCACTATTCATGTCCATATTGCATTGTAAAGAATAATAACCTTCAGATTCCAAAGAGTACGATTGATGGATTGAACTCTTTGGAAGAGGAGATTAAGAAAAATCAGTGTAATTGGGTATCAATATCTGGTGGTGGAGATCCATTATGGAATTTAGAAAATAATGTAGAGTGGTATAGGAAATTCTTCGATATAACTTTGCACAAAGTTCAGATAGAGCTACATACAAGTATGCCAAATGTAAAAGATGCACCATATGCATATTTTGACAGAGTTGTATACCATTTACATGATTTTGAACAATTAAAATCCATCAAGCGATTAAGAAACGAAATCGTCAGAGTTGTATTTGTGGTCACGGAAAAATTCACAGAGGATTTAATCAACAGAATAGCAGTGTATTGTCATAACTCAGATATTATTGATGAATTGAGTTTCAGACAGATGGTAGACGATCACTATCAAGAAACAGATTATTGTAAAGAATATCTTAGAGAAGGACATCAGAAGTTATGGTGGTACATTGAACAATGTGATTATAACTTGTACTACTGTGAAAACAAAGTATATACGGAGTATAGAAAGATTGGAGAGAATAATGAAGTATAAGAATTATATCATTAATACTTTCAGACATTTTAAGAAAGTCTGTACTCATAAACGTTGGGTGTTCTACTATTGCTGTAAAGTGGGAATTCCATTTCAAGGGTTAGTACATGATTTATCTAAATTTTCTCCAACGGAATTTTGGGAGAGTGTTAAATATTATCAAGGTACTTCAAGTCCAATAGATGCTTGCAAGAAAGAGAATGGTTGGTCGGCAGCTTGGATGCACCATAAGGGAAGAAACAAGCACCACTACGAGTATTGGGAAGACAATTTTGATAATGGTGGAAATCCTATTGAAATGCCAATGAAGTATAAAAAAGAAATGCTTTGTGATTATCTTGGAGCAGGTAGAGCATATTATGGTAAATCATTTAATTTTGAGAAGGAATTAAAATGGTGGAAATCTAAGAAAAGTAAACCAATTGCAATGCATCCAAATGATATAGCTTTTATTGATAAGTATATTAATCTGTTTTATGAGTACGAAAACAGAGAATATGATATTAGAACAATATTTAATCAAATCAAGAAAGAAGGAAAATAATATGGAGCAGATTATTAACAGCTTATTAGAAACCGATATGTATAAATTCAGTATGGGACAGGCTATTTATCATCAGTTTAGTGATTATAAAACCACTTGGAGTTTTAAATGTCGTAATAAGGATGTTCATTTTACACCAGAAATGGTAGAAGAGATTCGCAGACAGATTAAATTATATTGTGGTTTGAGATTCACAGAAGATGAACTTACTTATATTGATAATATCAAATGGATGAAAGGTTCATATGTTGATTTTCTGAGATTGTGGCAGCCAAGATATGAGGATTTTGAGATTACAACAGATTCAGATTGTGGTCTTTCTATCGAAACATTTGGTACATGGCTTAATACATCTATGTATGAGATTCCTACACTTGCGATTGTAAACGAAGTATATTTCAGAATGGCATATAACTATGAGGAATTGCTTGACAGTTTCAAAAAGAGATTAAATGAAAAGTACGAAAATCTCAGAAGCGGTCATTGGTACGCTGGTACATTTTCTGAATTTGGTCTTAGAAGAAGACTTTCTGCTGAAGCACAGGAGTTAGCTGTTGAGAAGTTTTCACATTTGAATGATACATTGCATAGTCCATCTAAGTTTGTTGGTACATCTAATGTATATCTCGCAAAGAAATATAATATCACGCCTGTTGGAACTATGGCTCATGAATGGATTATGTGTTCTGGTCAGGGCAATCACAAGCACAATCCAGCATATTCAAACTGGTATGCCTTAGATGCATGGGTTAGAGAGTATGGTGTGTTAAATGGTATTGCTCTCACAGACACAATTACAACTGATTGTTTCTTGAAAGATTTCCAGTTGACATATGCAACATTATTCAGTGGTGTAAGACATGATAGTGGCGATCCGATTGAATGGGGTGAAAAGATGATTAATCATTATGAGTCACTTGGTATCAACCCTAAGACAAAGACACTTCTGTTTAGTGACAGTCTTGATTTTGAAAGAGCTGATAAGTTATTCAGACACTTCCATGATAGAGTGAATATTGCATTTGGAATTGGTACTTATTTGAGTAATGACACAGATGTTCCTGCTTTAAATATTGTAATGAAAACCACTAAATGTAACGGTATGGATGTTGCAAAAGTGTCTGATGTAGAAGGTAAAGGAATGTGTAAAAACCCTGATTATGTTGATTATCTAAAGAGATGTATTAATTGGAGAATGAATCATGAATAAAATTTTACTTATACCAGGAAGTTTTAATCCAATTACCAACGCCCATGTTGATATGGCATTGACTGCTAAAAAAGCGGTTAATGCCGATGCTATATTGTTTATTCCTGCACATGATACATATGTTGCGAAGAAAAAGACTTTGATACCTGGATATTGTCGAGTATCGCTGATTAATTCAATGCCAAACTGTGAGAAAAATAATATGTGGGCATCCGAAGTTGAAACAACCAGCTTCTTTCCGCAGAGGACATATAATACCATTGCCCAGATAAGAGATATGAACGAAAAGGATTATATCTTTAATGAATATTATATTTGTTTAGGAATGGATAATATTGAAACACTTACAACTTGGTATAATTGGAAACCGTTTATTGAGGAATATAATTTTGTAGCATGTGTGAGAGAAGGTCAGAATCTTGAGACTGCTTTAAGAGAAGCAAATCTTATGGAATATAAAGATCACTTCACAGAAATTCAGATACCAAAAAATCATACTTCTTCAAGTTTGGTTAGAGATTTATGCGAAAAGGGTGAATTTGAAAAGGTAAAAGAATTAGTTCCTAGAAATGTATATGAGTATTTAATTCGATTCTATGATGTGATGAATCGAATATAGGAAGGAGAATATATAAATGTTTGATGCTAAGAAAATAAAAAATGAAATCGTAGAGTGGATCAGAAATTGGTTTGAACAGAATGGTAAAGATTGTATGTCAGTTGTGGGTATCTCAGGTGGAAAGGATTCAAGTGTTGTGGCAGCATTATGTGTAGAAGCTCTTGGTAAGGATAGAGTAATTGGAGTCCTTATGCCACAAGGAGAACAAAGTGATATCGAATATTCAAAAATGTTGGTTGACTTTTTAGACATCACTAGACTTACGTGCAATATTGAGGGTGCTGTCAATGAAGTGTTAGAGAGTTTTGAAGGTGTAGTTTCACCGACACCTCAGACAACAACAAATCTTCCTGCTCGTATTCGTATGGCTACATTATATGCTATTTCCCAGTCAGTAAATGGTCGTGTTGCTAATACGTGTAATCTTTCAGAAAATTGGGTTGGATATTGTAGCAAGTTTGGCGATGCTGCTGGTGATTTTAGTCCACTAGAAAATCTTACAGTAACAGAGGTAAAAGCTATCGGTCGTGAGTTAGGGCTTCCGTCAGAATTAGTTGATAAGACACCTACCGATGGTCTTTGTGGAAAGACTGATGAAGATAACCTTGGATTTACTTATGCTGAATTAGATGCATATATCAGAGATGGAATTGAGCCAAGTGAGGAAGTAAAAGCTAAGATTGATTCAATGCATGAGAAAAATCTGTTTAAATTACAGCCGATGCCAAGTTTTGTGTATCAAGCGTAAATGAGATATTATATATAGTATTTATAGAAAATATAGACACTATATATAGTAATATTTTTACCAAGAAACATAGATTTCATAGGAGGATTGGTATTTTGAAAGTTGCAGAAATGAATATTTCGGTTAGATTATATACAATTTTACACAAACATGGAATTGAAAATATTGAAGATATGAGTAATTACACATCTGATGACATCATTCATTGGAAAGATATTGGAAGAAGATCATTAGAAGAATTATTAAGTACAATGAAAAGCAATAGCGTCAAATTTAAAGGAGAATAATATGGCAGGATTTGTATCAAAACAACCAAACGGATTATATTGTAGATTTTCGAGTGTCACGGATTGTCCTACAGCATGGAATATGACGAGAGAAGATTATATCAATATGAAAATGCAGGAAGCAAAAGAAGATGCTGAAGATGTGTTGAATAATTATTTGAAGCCGTTTGATATGGTGGTGAACATGTATTGTCCAAACAATATGACAAAAGAGGAATTTGATGAATTCCTTGAAGAGACTGGATATGATAAAGAACATGAAAATTTAGTAGGAGGTTCAGTATGAAATACAGAAAGAAACCAGTAGTAATTGAAGCTGTTAGATATATGATTGAAGATTCTTTGCCAGATTGGTTTATGGATAGAGTATCAAATAATACTATTGTAATTCATGAAGACGGTACATGTCATATCAAAACATTGGAAGGAACAATGAAATCTGAATATGGTGATTACATAATTTTAGGTGTCAATGGTGAAGTATATCCTTGTAAGCCAGATATTTTTGAAAAGACTTACGAAAAAAATTAGGTAATAGGAGAATAAATCATATGAAGAAGAAAATTTTAGCAGTTGCATTAGGATTGACGTTATGTTTTGGAATGACGGGATGCCAGTCTGTTACAAAAGATTTTGGTGGTTCAACAACAATTGAGCTTGAACCAAACCAGAAACTTGAAGAGATTACATGGAAAGATGATTCATTATGGTATCTTACAAGACCAATGACAGATGATGACATTGCGGAGACGCATACATTTCAACAATCATCAAATTTTGGAGTGTTTGAGGGTACTGTAACTATTATTGAGAAGAAGGAATAGTATGATAGACAACGAATTACGTCAGCAATATAGACAAACTGTTGATGATTTGAGAATAGCATTTAAGAAGACTTGTTTGTACAGATTTTGCGAAGAAGTTGTGAAGAGATTAAGTAAGATTTTGAGATAATAAAGGAGAAGTAGTATGGCAGATTACAAGATTGGTCAGATTTTGACCTCAACAGAAGATGTAGAAATTGAAAAGGCATTATCAGGTGAAAAGGTGAAAATTCCAAAAGGTAATAAGATTATTATTGGTGCAGATAAATTTGCACATCATATCAGAAATGGTTTTATTCAACCTTTAGCAGAAGGTTTAACAGTTGAAGGGTATGACACTACTGGTATCGCAGAATATCTTTATATTGTACTTAGAAATCACTTACCTATTGATGAAATGATGGAAGGTTATGAAATTACTAAGCAAGAAATTATTAATGAAATTGAGTGTGCTTTAGATGAAATTTTATAGACCACAGTAAACCGAAGTTTCTTTGAGAGTTATGAGGTAAAAATGGCAAACTTAAATTTAGAAGATTTTAGTGAAGAGTATAGAAAAATAGCACCAATAGAGTGTTCTTTGTATTTAGTTTCTTGTTTAGACAAAGATACACAAACGCAATTAGAGAAAGATTGGAACGAAGCTGGTGGGGTTAAAGTAATTCCATATTGGAAATGGTGTATGGAACATATTGATGTAACCTATCACAAATAAGAGAATAATACATTGAAAAAATCTTTTATTTGGTTTTGTAGGAGGTGATTTAGTGTCAAAAATAAATTATCGAGTATGTGATATTTGTGGTAATAGAATTCCTTGTTTTGAATTTGATATTGCAGGAATTGCCAAAAGATACATTAATGGTTGTCGAATTTGGAATAAACTTTTTAACAGACTGGATATATGTGATGATTGCATTGATAAAATTAAGCAATTATCCATAGATAAGAGAGATGAAGAGAAATACATAAAAGAAGTGTTCAATAAGGCAAAAAATTATGACAATCCAGATATGAAGTCTGCTTATTATAAAGGTATCGAAGATACACTGAATGTATTGAGTCATAAGAGATTGAAGAATTTGCAAAAGTAAGATGAAATTTTGGTTTCATGTGGAGGCGATTAGAACTATGAAGAAAAATTTAGATACAATTATAAGAGAAATAAAAAATGAAAAAGATTTAGATTACCTTATTCGAGATTTTAACGAATTTATATTTAATTTTTCGTGTGATTCAGATTTAGATACATATAAAGATAAAGTAATGAGTGAATACAAAGATAGAATTATTACTTTACTTGGTGAGAATAATAATATCTCATATGACGAAAGTTCTGAAATTTGGGATTATGCGTATTCTAGCCGTATTAGCAATAGTATTGGGAATGTAATTTCTGTATATGAAGAAATTGCAAGTTTGTATAATTATTTGTTAAAAATTCACAACATGTAACAGAAAATATAACAATGTAATTACAATTAAGGAAAGGATAAGAGTACCATGGGTAAGCTGCGCAGCACTTAGGTACAAATATTGGCATTAAATGTAGGATATTTAACATCAAACACAACAAAAGAAGGAGATTCTTTATACACACCTTACTATGCTGTGGATCACATTGTAAAATATCTTCCAAAGGACAAGATTATATGGCTTCCATTCGATGAGGAATGGTCGTCTTTTAACAAAAGATTAACAGAATTAGGTTACAGAGTAGTTAGAAGTTCGTTAGCTGAAGGTCAGGATTTCTTTGAATATGAACCTGAACATTGGGACTTAATAGTAAGTAATCCACCATTCTCAATTAAAGATAAGGTCTTAGAAAGACTCTATTCGTTCAACAAACCATTTGCGGTTCTTCTACCGCTAAATTCCCTTCAAGGTAAAACAAGATATAAGTATTTTAAAGATGGTATTCAGATTCTTAGTTTTGATGCAAGAATTTGTTATCACGATAAGGATCATATGGATGCTGTTGTTAAAGGTAGTCCATTTGCAACAGCATATTTTTGTAGAGATTTACTCCCAAAGGATCTGATTGTTGAGAAGTTGGTTACATATGAAAGACCGTTAGGAGAGTAGACCAATAAGAAAACCACGTTTCATTCGAGGAGGTAAATTATGGGTAAATCATTAAAATTTGTAAAAGAACGAATTGCATCAGGTCAGTGCAATGGTTTGGAAAATAATAAATATGAATATATGATTGAACAGGATATACGAGAGTTATTTACAGTTGTTAGTTGCACAAAAGATGGAACAATTTTAGCAGATATTCCTTATCTTAAAGCAGATGTTCCTTATCTTAAGGGCGACAAACCTTATTTTAATGTAATTATTAAGCGTGATCCAGATGCAGATTTTGAATATTTCACAATGCAGCGTTGCAATTGTGATGGAACGTTTGTATTCTTTCAAGATTTAATGGGTGAGTGCATAGATAAAATGATTCATCTTAAAACCTGTAATGTAAATAAGGAGATTCCAAAAGATTTAACTGGATATTCTATCATCTATACTGTCGGAGATTTTGTATTGGCAGAAGAGTTTGGAGATGAATTTGCAACTAAAGAAAAACCTTGGATGAAGAGTAAATTCACTGCTATGTTGCCAATTAAGTTTGATGTAGTAAGGAATGGAGAATAATGTATTTTGATTTAAACATTGGAGAGTGGGAGTTTGAAAACGATTATGAAGACATCTACTTTCTGCTTCATTGTTTATACAATGCAAAAACTGAGTTATACGACAGAACTCTTACTGATATGAGAAGTAGGTATGATCCGACTGAAGCATTTATAGATGGCTGGAATAAAAGTAAATCGAATTGGTATTCCAGGAAACTATATGATAAATGTGTGAAGTGCATTGAGTTAAAAACAAAAAGTCGTTTTATACACAGATACTGGAAAGAATGTGTTTGGAAGTTTCAAAGTCTTTCTGCACAAGAATGGATAAATTTATATCAGCAGTTGATTAAAGAAAATAAATACGATAGTTGGATAATGAAATATATAGAAATTGGAGAATAACAATTTGAAAAACACACTATTAGATGTAGCTCAGAACTTTGGTAAGATGAGTGATTCAGAAAAAGTAGAAGTAAACGATAATGTCAGAAAGCAATTTGACAACATTATTCATGGTAATCCTCCGAAGACTGAGCGAGAAAAAGAAATTGATAAACTTGCAAGAGAAGAATTAGAAGAGTACAGACGAAAGAAGAAAGCTTTTTATGACAATCCTATCCATTGGAATAACAACAAGCGTAGAAGACATGGACTTCCTGTATTAAGAGGTAACGTTAATAAATGCCGTTTGAAAGAATATCCAGGATTTCATCCATCTGTACGATTCTTTGGTATGATGGAAGATTTATTTGATGAGATATTGATTACAACTATGGAGGATAATCTAAATTCTTTTGTAGAAGTAAAAGATATAGCGGCTGGCGATGCGAAAGTGTTTTAGAATGAGCAAATAGGAGAATAACAGTATGAGAGCATATGAATTACGACAGTATGATGTAATTTCTTATTATCCTCCACAGCCACACAAACAGGAATACAAACTTGGAGAACACATTTCTATTAACGAATTAGCTGAAGCAATGTTTAGTTCACCTGCTTTAAGGTTAGATAGAGATAAAAATGAGGACAAGATGCTTCGAGTTATAGAAATAGAATATGTGAAATTTCCGTGGTGGAAGTTTTGGAAGAAAAGAAAATATGTTGAAGAATATCATTTAGAAGTAATGTAGGTAGGTGATAAATATGAACAAGAGACAGAAAAAGAAATTATTTAAACAGACACTTATTAAGGTTAGAAAACTACATCCACAGAAGGGTGATGTGATTTGTTTTCAATTTGATCCAGAACAACTTTATGTAGATGTAATAACTGAGTTTGAAAGGGCATGTCTTGATAATCAGATATTTGGTGAAGCAAATATTGCTATTGTTCCGTCAAATATTAAAAAATTAGATAAAGAAGAAGCTCAAATATATATTGATAAGTTGCAGAGTATTGTAGATCAGATAGGAGAATAAGAGCATGGGTAAAGTTGTAGATATGAGTAATTTTGATCCCTTACTTGATAATTTGGAAAAGTATGTGAATAAACAAGGGTGTACTCTCGGTAAAGACGCTGAGAGGTTACAAAAATTATTACATTCAATTCAGTATTGTTATATACATGGAGTATTAACAGAGAGTCAAAATGAATCAGCTTGTAAGAAATTTAGAAAACAGTTTCAGAAAGCTTTATATGAGAAATAAGAAAGAAGCATTTCCTGTTGATTTTATCTAAGAGCGTTTCTGCTCACAATTTCCAAAATAAAAGAGAGAATAATTAAGCGACAATAAAAGTTTGAAGGAGATATGTTTTATGAGTAAGAAGCAACAATTTAAGGGTTTGAAATTTAATTATTCCATAAATGGGAAAGGCTTGAAAAGTAAATATAAGACAATCAAGGATTTCTTAAACACAGAATTCCCAAAGAACAATAATCCATTGTCGCCTACTCTTGATACAGAGATTACAGGAATTAAATGGAATGGTAATACTATTTCTATTTCCAATAAAATTCACACAGTAAGAGATTTGGTTGACTTATTAAGCAAGGAAAATGCAGAAAATGTTTTTATTTCAAATAAAGACATTAGATTACATGAGTTTAAACCAAAACATGACAATCTCATCAGAAAATCCACATATTCCATAGAAGAGGTACACGATAAGATTAAAGATGTTTTATTTGAAAAAGATAAAAGACTTGCAAAAGTTGATTTCGATGGGGATTTAATAAAAGGTAACAGCCAGAGATACCAGACTTTTTTCACTAAAGGTTATAAATGTGTGGTTTGCGGAATTGAAGGAAAATATTTTGCAAAAGAAAAATTTGCAGACCAATCAACATATCATCTGAATTTGTATGCAGTTGATGATAATGGTGATGAAATTTTAATGACAAAAGATCATATTATACCACGTTCAAAAGGTGGTATTGATGATATTAGTAACTATCAAACAATGTGTAAGCTTTGTAATGAAGCAAAAGGTAACAAATTAGAAGATTAAAAAAGAAAGGAAAAATAGAAAAGTTCCTATAGGATAAAGTGCGCACTACTTACTAAGGTAAGAGGAACTTATGTATTGTGCTTATATCACAACATTAAAAGGATTAAGAAAACATAGTAACGCTGATAGATTACAGTGTGTAGAAGTATTTGGACAGAATGTAATTGTAGATTTGAGTTATCAGGAAGGGCAGAAAGTAGTCTTCTTCCCATCTGACGGTCAGTTATCACTTGAGTATGCAACAGACAACAACCTTGTAAGGAAGAAAGACGAGAATGGAAACAACATTGGTGGTTATATGGATGCAGAGAAGAGAAATGTAACTGCTATTAGACTTAGAGGTGAGAAGTCAGAAGGACTTGTATTACCTGTTGAGACGCTTTCTAAGTATACAGATATTTCAAAATTAAAAGATGGCGATCAGATTACAGTTCTTGGTGGTCATGAGATTTGTCAGAAATATATTCCAAGAGGAAAGAATCATTTAAGAAGTAATGGAAATAATTCAAATAAGAAAAATAAGTTTCAGAAAGAAACAGTATCATATCCATTTTTTGAGGAGCATAAAGATACAGCACAGATTGCATATAATATGTCAGCATTTAAGCCAGGTGACACGATTTATATTACTCGTAAGCTCCACGGAACATCAGCTCGTACTATGAAGACTGTTAAGGTTACAAAGAAGAATAGTAAGTTGAGAAAGTTTTTACATATGCAGCCAAAGGTTATAAGAGAAGTTTCTGTTGTATCTGGTAGCAGAAGAGTTGTATTAAAGGATATGACAAAGAATGATGGATATTATTCTGATAATGGATTTAGAAAGAAATACCACGATTTATTAAAAGACAAGCTTCCTGAAGGTGCTGAGATTTTCTATGAAATTGTCGGATATGTAAATGAAACAACACCAATTATGGGTTCAGTATCTAATAAAGGAGTTAAGGAAAAAGAATTTACAAAGAAATTTGGTGACATCACAACATTCTCATATGGTTGTGAGCCAGGCGAAAATGAGATGTATGTATATCGAATGACAATGACAACAGCAGACGGAACAGTTGTTGAAGTGCCTTGGGAGATTGTAGAGGTATGGTGTGACAAGTTGGGTGTTAAGCATGTACCTGATTTAGAGAAGTTTATTTTTACTACACCAGAAGATTTGAAAGAAAGAGTAAATAAATATCTTGATGGTATGCCAGCAGATGAAATCGGCAAGACACATGTTGCCGAAGGTGTAGTTGTTCGTATTGATAACAGAGCAACATTCACGGCTTATAAGGATAAGGTGTTTGAATTTAAGGTAATTGAGGGAATCGCCAAAGATACATCTGATGTACCTGATATGGAAGAAGCTGAAGAATTATTTGAGGAGACTTTAAATGAATAAACCTACAATGTGGGTGCTCGTTGGACTGAGTGGTAGTGGCAAATCAACCATTGCCACTCAGATTGCCAATGAGAATCCAAATACAATAATTGTATCATCAGATGCAATTCGTGAAGAATTAACTGGTAATTACGAAGATCAAGAACATAACGAAGAAGTGTTTAAGATTTTTCACGATAGAATTCGCAAGAATTTAGAGAATAAAAAGAATGTGATTGCTGATGCGACTAATCTGACTATGAAATCTCGCAGAGCAATTATGATGAAAGTAAATGGTTTGAATATCAGAAAGGTTTGTGTAATTATTCCAAAACCATTTGAACAGTGTAAAGAAGATAATTTACATAGAGAGCATCCTGTACCTGATTTTGTGTTAGATAAGCAGATTAGAAAATTTCAGATCCCATTCAAGGAAGAGGGTTTTGATGAAATTATTATTCATAAATTTCATAATGCTAATGCAATGACCACAGGTGAATTGATTGCTAAAATGAAAGATTTTGATCAGAAGAATCCTCATCATACTATGACTTTAGAAAATCATTGCTTTAATACATATGATTTATTTACAGAAAAAGGACATAAAGCTGAATACAACATGGGAGCAGTTCTTCATGATTATGGCAAATTATACTGTCAGACCATTGATGAAAATGGTATAGCTCATTATTATGACCACCCATCTGTCGGCTGTTATTTGGTTTTAGAGAATTTAATGGAAGGGTTTAATAAGGCTGTCTTAGATATATGTCTCCTTATCAATTATCATATGATGCCCTTTAGTTGGGATACTGATAAAGCAAAGCAGCGTTGGAAAGAAAGATTTGGAGAATATAAATATAAGATGCTTTTAGATTTTAACGAATGTGATAAAGCGAGGTAAGTGTATGTGTAATCGTTGTGATTATGACTCACCTGATAATCGAATATATGTAGATCCATTGACGAATGAATATTATTTGGATATAGAAACATCAGAATGGGATGAATATGACGATGGATTTGTTCATCAGAAAGAGTATATTGCATGTTGTCCTTGGTGTGGAAGATGTTTAGGAGAATAAAGATATGAAGATAGATTTAATCAAATTGAAATTTAATGACACTTATTCGTATAAGTACAAACCATTTACACATTGTTGCGATAAGATTCAGAATGATAAAGCTATTGTTTTTACAGGTGAAGATTTGGTATGTAATGATATTTTTGGATTAGTATTAAGAGATTCAGATGATAATATAATTCCTCAATTTTGTAATTCATACACCGAAACATTTAACTCTTGGGGTGATGAATTTGAACAGACAGATAATTATCCAATTCAGTTCTGTCCTCACTGTGGCGAAAAGATTGAGATTGAAGTTGTGGATGAGATTGATGTATCGGACAAATACAATGAATTGACTAAGCAGCGTAAAGAATTATGGAAGAAGTGTCAGAAAACAGATAGTAAGAAGAAAGAGTCTGAATTAAGTGAGAAGGTTGGACAACTTGATAAACAGATTGACAGCTTCTATTGGTTGGATGAGTGGAAAGAGGATGTATATGTATAAACAAATTATTATTGCTAGAAAAGATTTAAATATGAGTTCTGGGAAACTCGCAGCTCAAGTCAGTCACGGCTCTATGGCATTTCTCAATTGGTTTATTAGAAATAATACCGATTTAGATGGTCATGTCGATGGTTATATTGACGAAGATATTCTTCATAATTGGATTGAGGGCGAATTTACAAAATGTGTTCTTCAAGCCAAGAATAAGAATCAGTTGCTAAAAGCTAAGACTATGGCAGAAGAATTAGGAATGGTTGAAGGTAAAGATTTCTGGCTCATAAGGGATAACTGTCACACTGAATTAGAACCCGAAGAAGATGGTAGAACACTTACTGTAATTGGTTTTAGACCAATGGGCAGTGAACTTATTGATCAGATTGGAAGAAAATATCATTTATATGTGTAAGAAGGATGATTACAAAGTTGAACTTGAGAATGGTAAGTAAATTCAGGTTTCCTTTGTATACAAAGAGAAAAATTAAAGCAATGATAAAATCAATGATTTTTATGAACCATAAAATATAAGAGAGGTGAACGATTAATGTCTTTAGCATATAAAAATGACACGTACAACAACTATAATGGCGAATATGAAATGGGTTCATTAAATAAATTTGCACAAGCAGAAAGAAGATTGTCAACAAAGAAACAAGTATTGGATGATATGAAGAATGAATATGACCTTATTGAACAACAAGCATTTCGCATTTATAAAGAGAATATTCAGTATATGCTACTTGATCAGCCATCTACTATTAAAACGTGTAGAGAATGGTTAAATATGTTATCAAAGAATCAGGATACTGATGGTAACAAGCTTGATAAAAGAAGGAAGTATAAAGAAAAGGAAATATATGATTGGTACGTTAATTATATTAAAGAGTTTCTTGGTATTGAGTATATGAATGACGTTAAATTCATTGAGTATGATTTCGGTCAAGCTACTGATATTCAGTTTGAATATAAAGAGCATAATTGGTGTTTAGAAATTCCTCATATTAAAGCTATCAAATTAGATGCATATAAGAATTATGGTGGTAGTGTATTTAAACTTGCGTTAGTACACAATGATACAGAATATAGTTGTAGTTGGTCGCAGTTTGGCTCTACATATGAGGAAGATGAATTAAGAGATATTATGACACAAGGTATTGAGAAATATTGTAATTAGTGGGTGATAACTTCACAGGAAAGCAACAACTCATCTGATTTTTATGAAAAGAGGTGATAATTATAGCAGGCGGTAAAAAGAAAGGAAATAATTATATAGTAGATGAAGAACACCAAATAGCAAAAATCGAATTACAAAGAAGAAATGGCAAAGAAAGTCTTTGGACAATTATAGATTTAGAAGATTTGGAAAGAGTAATTAATTTTCCATATACATGGTATTCAAGATATTTAAAAAATACTAAAAGCTATTATGTATTTGCAACCGTTTATTTAGGTGGTAAAAACGGACAACCAAGAAATAAAATAGTATCATTACATCAATTCATAATGAATACTACAAAATATGTAGATCATATCGAACATAATACTCTTGATAATAGAAAGTCTAAACTTAGAATAATTTCCAATAAAAACAACTTAACGAACAGAAAAGGAAAGAACATAAATAATACTTCTGGTTATAGAAATGTATCTTGGAACAAAGAGATGCAAAAATGGACAGTGCAAATACAAATAAATAAAAAATGTGTCGTTTTAGGAACTTTCCCTAAAGAGCAACTTGAAGAAGCTGGAAAGTTTGCAGAAGAAATGAGACAGAAATATTATGGAGAATTTGCAGGTGTCGGATAACATATACGAAAGGATGAGTATAAATGAATTTGAAAAAGATTAGAAGTGAAGATTTGGTTTTCAGTAATGAAATTGAAGATGATAGAACCAATACATACCTCACATTGAACGATTATGATTGGATGAATTATAATCTGTCTACTCGTTTTAAGACAGAAGAGATGGGAGTATTAGAAATTGAGTTTGAATATTTCGGTATAGTTACTTCACAGATGAATGTAAAACAGACATTAAACGGCAAGGTATATGAA
>SKEA01001272.1_pt1 | contig 18636 bp, 17 predicted proteins | sample 4826601 | NCBI WGS metagenome assembly SKEA01 (sample SAMN11008821, study PRJNA524170) | human gut metagenome | biome: Human fecal sample; material: Feces; isolation source: fecal sample from pouch patient p13, p53 | host: Homo sapiens | place: Israel: Tel-Aviv | collected 2016-07-06 | reverse complement strand
GAACCCCTGGAATCCTTGTTATAACAGTAATAGAAAAAATTATTACCGTTATAACAAGGCTAAAAATGGGATGTTTTAATTTTCCGAATTCTGCAAATTATGGCATCAAATAAAATGCGTTGTAACACAAATATCATTCTGGCAATATTAAAATATCAGGAACTATTGGCATTCAAATGCAATCTGCTTCATTGCCTGCCTATATGAAAGTAAGCGAGGCAATTCAGTTATTCTCTAAATGGAAGCATACCGAGGTAGATAATTCCTTGCTCATGACTTTAGGGATAGTTGATATGCAAAAGAAACTTTATACAGAATTATCAGCAGGACAAAAAAGACGATTACACCTAGCTCTTGCTCTTATCGGAAAACCAGACATTCTATTTCTTGATGAACCGACAACGGAACTTGATGTAGAGGGCAGAATATCTCTGCATGATGAAATTCGCAGGTTAAATAGAAATGGAACAACAATTATTCTTTCAAGTCATGATATGGCAGAAGTTGAAAGCCTTTGTACTCGCATTGCTATTTTAAATAATGGAGTTATTAGTTTCATAGGTACAACTGATGAATTGGCGTCAAAAATAGGCAAGAAGTATACGATAAAGATAGTAAGCAAATTGGGCGAAAAAGAATACTCTGCTGTAAATGTTGCAGATACTCTATTGAGTATTTTGGAAGAATACAAACAGAAAAATATTGAAATTTTTGATGTAAAGGTTAATCGTGGTACATTAGAACAACATTTTATCAATCTTTCAAGGGGGCGTGAGCAATGAAAGCTATGTTATATGGGATAAGAGTGCAATTAAAAATGGATATTCGCAGTAAAACACTATTGATAACTTGTTACATTGTTCCACTCTTATTTTTTGCAATTATGGGCGGTATTTTTACTTCTTTAATGCCCGAAGCAAAATATACATTGATACAATCCATGACTATCATGGGCGTTTCAATGGGAGCTTTAATAGGTGTTCCACCCTCAATGGCTGAAATATATGGAACAGATATAAAGAAAATGTATATGGCAAATAGAATACCTCTATGCTTTGGCATAATTACCTTAGTCATATCAGCCTTTATCCATTTAATGATAATGAGCATAATAATTTTCATACTCGCACCGATTATATTTCATGCAACTATGCCGTCAAATATTCCGTTATATTTTATAACTCTTGCATTGCTTGTTATCGTATCACTTGCCATTTCATGTGTATTGGGGTTAGGTGTAAAAAATCAAGCAAAGCTAACAATGTATAGTCAAATTGTATTCTTACCCTCTATTATGCTGTCTGGAATTATGTTCTCGGCAGAATTGCTTCCAGAATTTCTTGAAAATCTGGGAAAACTGTTCCCTGCAACATGGGGATATATTTTGTTGATACAAAATAATATTGATGCAAGTACATTTATTCCTTTAATCATTATTTTTATGATTTCAGTTTTTGCAAGTGTACGATTATTGAAAAAGATACGTTCCGAATGATATGGAGAAAGAGGTTCGATTTATGCTTAGACTAAAAAAACGAGATGTGAAAAAGATGTTAAAATATGGAGCAAAATTAAGCGGTGTTCCACTATCAGAGATACAGGAAGATATACAGGCTAGAATTGATGAAGAAATGAACAGTACTGACCCAGAAGTGCAGGCAAATTTCAAAAAGCATTTTGGAAACAAGCGACCTACACCAGAGGAATATATTTATAGAATGACAAAAAAGAAAAAGATTTAGTGCATTTATGCTGTAAGGGGGCATGACCTATGGAATACTTTAAGCATAGAACCAAACAATCAAGTCCAACTTGACAGCATACAATCAACAACTGAATATACAGCTTTAGAAGCTCGTACAAACACTATGTTTTGTGCGGGCTTTTTTCATTGGAAAAAAATTTTAAAATTTTTTCGTTTTTTGGAAGCAAATCACACCTTTCATTCCCTATATGGTGCGGAAAGAGGGATAGACACTTTTCAAATCATAGCAGGAAAGGGGGTGAGATTATGAAACCATCTGACTTCCAGAAAACGGTACAATGCCGTTTTGAAAGCTGTTTGAAGAAAGTAGTCCGTCATGTTGTAAAGGACTACCAGCAGGAATTAAAGCGTCGTAAAGACAAGGAAATTCCTTTCTGTGAGCTTCCAGACATTATCGTTGAAAAAATATCCGTATTAGACGATTACGATACAGACTATACGATTTTCAATGTTTGTGGCATGGATATTCGCATTTTTGATGATGAACTGGCAGAAGCATTAAAACAGCTCCCAGAAAAGAAACGTAACAATGTATTGATGTATTACTTCTTGGAAATGAGCGACACAGAAATTGCGGACATTATGAACTATACCAGAGGAGCTGTATTCAAACACAGACATAAAGCCTTAGAAGCTATGAAAGAAATACTAAAGGAGAAGAATTAAATATGAAGAAAAAGTACAAGCACCCGTCTTACTATCAGATTTCATCAGCTATGGACGGAAACGAAAATGCCATTGAGAATATATTGGCTTTCTATGACCCTTACATATCAAAGTGCTGTTTGCGTCCTCTCTATGATGAATACGGCAATGTGTATATTGTCGTTGACATGGAACTGAAAGGACGTATCAGAGAAGCACTTATCAAAATGATTTTGGATTTTGATATAAAGCTAGAACCAACAAAAGAATAAACAGTTACAGCAGGACATGATTTGTTTAATCCCCTCTTTCCTGTCCTGCTACTGTTTTCAGATATGAAAGCAATACGCTTTCGCCACTTGTTCTTTGAAAACTGAATAAAGCAGACAGATACGTTTGCAATACAGCGAGCCACGGAAACTGTACGCCATGACCTTTCTAACAGGAAGCGAGCGACCCACGCAGTGATCCGAGAGCGATCTTTGGAAAAGCCGTTCCGCCACGACCTGTATTGCAGGATAATGATACGTCCGCATGGTGCGGTTCTGCCCACAGGAATGGGAATGGTTGAGATACCAACGGAGCTTTCCGAAGCCGTCTGCCTGCTTGTAAAACATGACACACAGTAAAGGGGGGGGGTGCATAATATGAACAATACTGATGTGCCTATCTGGGAAAAATATACGCTGACAATAGAAGAAGCGTCTAAATACTTCCGCATTGGCGAAAAGAAACTGCGTAAATTAGCCGAAGAAAATCTTGACGCTGGCTGGGTTATCGTGAACGGTAATCGTATTCAGATTAAGCGAAAACAATTTGAAAAAATCATAGATACATTGGACGAAATCTAATGTCATAGAGCCGTGAATATGGTATAATATATTATAGCGTATCACGGCTCATTCCATGACGGAAAGGAGCTTTACACTATGTCTAATGTGAAACGAAAAGACAGTAAAAACCGCAATTTGCGTAATGGAGAGAGCCAGAGAAAAGACGGAAGATACGTTTATAAATATACCGATATATACGGAAAGCCACAGTTTATTTATTCTTGGAAACTTGTACCGACAGACAAGACACCTGCTGGAAAGCGTGATGATATATCGTTGAGGGAAAAAGAAGCACAGATAAAAAAAGACCTTGACGACGGTATCGACACAGTAGGAAGCAAAATGACAGTCTGCCAGCTTTATGACAAGAAGAACAGCCAAAGAAAGAACATCAAGCGAGGTACGGAAAAAGGACGACAGTATCTTATGAATGCTCTGAAAAATGACCCTTTGGGTATGAGGGCGATTGATACCGTCAAACAGTCGGACGCTAAAGAGTGGGCTATCAGAATGAGCGAAAAAGGATATGCCTACAAGACGATTGACAACTATAAGCGTTCCTTGAAAGCGTCATTCTATATGGCGATACAAGACGACTGTATCAGAAAGAACCCGTTTGAATTTAAGCTAAGTGATGTTCTGGAAGATGATACAGAGCCGAAAGTTATCCTAACACCAGAGCAGGAAGAAAGCCTGCTTGCCTTTATGTGTTGATCAGCACATTATAATATGCCATTTTCAGAAAAATAAATAGTGCAGAAATAATACGGGGATCTTCCATCCCCGAACCCCTGGAATCCTTGTTATAACAGTAATAGAAAAAATTATTACCGTTATAACAAGGCTAAAAATGGGATGTTTTAAATTTCCGAATTCTGCAAATTATGGCATCAAATAAAATGCGTTGTAACACTTATGGAACATCGGCAAGAGAGGATAATACGCAAATTTTAAGTTGGAGTGATGCAGCAAGTAGGATAAATGAACTTCTTAACAGTGGTGAGTTTGCTACAAATGTAGAACTTTTAGAGGCACAGGACTATGAAAGGGATAGAATTTCAGAATCCTTATGGTATCTAACGCACGATTTAAGCGAAGAAGGTCAAGGACAGGGATATTTTGAAATCTTAAAAATAAGCGGAGGAGGCTTTCCGGAAGAAACGAAAAGACTATCTGAGGCATTAAAAAATCCTGAATATCTAAAGGAAACAATCAAAGAATACAGCAGGTTTTTAGCAGGATATAAAGAAAATAGAGATGTACTAAGATTTCACTATCACAAGGTAGATAGCCTTTATCAGAGATTACAGGAACTTGAGCTGCCACGAAAGGAATATAGTACCAATCTGACAGAGCATCCTAAAGTAAAATCCTTTATTACAGAAGATGAAGTCAAAGCTACTATTTCAAGAGGAAGCAGAATAGATAAGGGAAAAGAGCGAATCACAAAATTTTTCAAAGAAAACCATACGCTTCAAGAAAAAGCTAACTTCTTAAAAGATGAGTATGGCATCGGGGGAAGCTCTCATGCTGTTTCAGGGGCAATGGGAAGCGATGAATGGCACGATGCGAAGGGACTTAAATTACAGAAGAATAATTGTAATGATGTGTTTCTTACTTGGTCAAGTGTAACAAAGCATATCGATGAGCTGTTTTCTAAAAATCTCTATATTGAAGAAACGAAAATAGGAAGTAAGGCAGAGATAGAAGGACCGCAATATTATTCCAAAGACAATCCTGAAAACTTAATGACGGATGAAATGCTTGAAAGAGTGCCTGAGCTTTATGCACAGGAAGATGTATCTTTAGCAGATAAGCAAGTTCATGCTGCATATATCATTCCGTTTAGAAGCAATTGGACTTGGTATATGACAGAATACGATAGGGAAAGTGGAGATGCCTTTGGACTTGTACTTGGTATTGAACCTGAATGGGGATATTTCAATCTTGAAGAATTGAAAGAATTAAATGCCCAAAGGCTTATTTTAGAAGATTTTCCAAAGACCTTTAGAGAACTTAAAGATACGGAACTTATTAAGCAGATGGATGAGCAGGAGCTTCAGTCAGTCTTTAACGGAGAACTTAGTTTTGAAGAAGAAACAGAGCTTGAAGTACCTGAAGAAGTAGAAGAAAGAATAGCTGCAACACCTGTTCAGGGAACACTATTTGATTACCTCAAAGAAAGAGAAGAAGTAGAGCTTAATGAAAAAGAGGAAAGCCTTGCTGTTGATCAGCACATTATAATATGCCATTTTCAGAAAAATAAATAGTGCAGAAATAATACGGGGATCTTCCATCCCCGAACCCCTGGAATCCTTGTTATAACAGTAATAGAAAAAATTATTACCGTTATAACAAGGCTAAAAATGGGATGTTTTAATTTTCCGAATTCTGCAAATTATGGCATCAAATAAAATGCGTTGTAACACCTTGCAGATGAATTTGCAGTTAAAACAGGCGATACCGTATATTTCAACCATGAAGAATACACTGTAAGGGAGATTTCTAAAAACCAAATCACAAGAAGAAATGATTTATGGATTGATCCGGCAAGAAGTGGAAATCATCAAATCCCCATTGTAGCCTTTGAAGATAATGAGGACTTATTAAAGCAGGTAAGTCTTGAAAGACCTAACTTTATTGTTGGAGATGAAGTTAAATATAAGGATAAAAACTATACCATCACACGCTTTGATGATATGGGAAATAACCTAAAGACAATAACAGTCAAGGACAATACCGAATATCTTGGCGGTATGATAACAGGCTCCGATGTAATTCCTTATCGTTTTGAAAGCGACCTTGATAGGCTATTTGAAAATCTAAACTATACGAAACTTGAAAAAACTATTGAGGAAGTAGAAATAAAGAAAACGGAAGCACATAACTTTAAAATTACAGAAGAAACCTTACCCGAAAAGCTATCTCCAAGCGAAAGGTTAAATAATAACCTTGAGGCAATTTCTATGCTTAATCGTGTAGAGAGTGGAGAAAGGGAACTTGACAGTTCAGCTCAGGAAGTTTTAGCGAAGTATGTAGGCTGGGGTGGACTATCTGAAGTCTTTGATGAAAGCAGAAAAGGTCAGTGGAAAGAGGCAAGGAACTTCTTAAAAGAAAACTTATCACAATCTGAATATGAAGCTGCTAAGGAATCGACCTTAACGGCTTTTTATACGCCTAAAACAGTCATTGACAGTATTTATTCTACCCTGTCAGGTATGGGATTTAAGAGTGGAAATATCCTTGAGCCAAGTATGGGCATTGGAAACTTTATCGGAAATCTTCCTGATGAAATGAACAAGTCAAAGTTTTATGGTGTTGAGCTTGACTCGGTAAGTGGTCGCATAGGAAAACTTCTATACCCTGAAAGTGATATACAGATTAAGGGGCTGGAAGAAACTTCCTTTTCCAATAACTTCTTTGATGCGGTTATCGGTAATGTTCCATTTGGAGAATATAAGGTAAATGACAGGGAGTATAACAAAAATAACTTCCTTATCCATGATTATTTCTTTGCCAAGTCCATTGATAAAGTCAGAAACGGCGGCATTATCGCCTTTATCACATCAAGTGGAACAATGGATAAAAAGGACGAAAGTGTAAGACGCTATCTTGCAGCAAGAGCAGAGTTTTTAGGGGCAATCAGACTTCCAAATGATACCTTTAAGGGAGTTGCCGGAACGGAAGTAACATCGGACATTATTTTCCTAAAGAAAAGAGATAGTATCAGAGAAAGGGATGAGGACTGGATACACCTTGCTGAAGATGAAAATGGTCTTACCTATAACAAATATTTTGTAGATCATCCTGAACAGGTACTCGGCACAATGCGTGAAGTTTCAGGAAGATTTGGAAACACACTTGCGTGCCTGCCGAAAGAAAATGCCGACTTAAAAGAGCTTCTGACAAAAGCAAGCGAAGAAATCGCTAAAAATGCTAATTATGAAGAAATAGAGCTACTTGATGATGAAATCAGCACAATACCCGCAACGGACGATGTCAAGAATTTCTCCTATACTGTTGATCAGCACATTATAATATGCCATTTTCAGAAAAATAAATAGTGCAGAAATAATACGGGGATCTTCCATCCCCGAACCCCTGGAATCCTTGTTATAACAGTAATAGAAAAAATTATTACCGTTATAACAAGGCTAAAAATGGGATATTTTAATTTTCCGAATTCTGCAAATTATGGCATCAAATAAAATGCGTTGTAACACTATACCATTATTGATGATGAAGTGTATTACAGAGAAAACTCACTTTTCGTAAAGAAAGAAATAGCGGATAAAAACAAGGAAAAGATTAAAGACTACCTTGAACTGAACAACGCCTTAAAGGATGTTATTTATAAGCAAAAGGAAGATTTTTCCGATGATGAAGTAAGGAAAGCTCAGGAAAAGTTAAATGAAGTCTATGACAGCTTTTCTAAAAAGCATGGATATGTCAATAACCTTTCTAATACCAGAGCCTTAAAAGAAGATAGTAACTTCCCGCTTGTTTCCTCAATAGAAATTCTTGATGAAGAAGAAAACTTTAAGGCAAAGGGAGATATTTTTTCAAAAAGAACAATAACAAAAGCAAAGACAATCGACCATGTAGATACTTCCCTTGAAGCTCTTGTTTTATCGGTATCAGAAAAAGGATATGTGGATTTTGAGTATATGGGAAGCCTTACAGATAAAGACAGACCGACTTTGATAGAAGAACTTAGAGGGGAAATCTATCTAAACATCAGAGAAGAACAAAACTTTTATAGACCATTATCTTTTAACCTTGAAGATGGAGATCTACCTTTTGCCTGTGCAAACGGCAGTAATTCATATAAGTACGGCTATGTAACAAAGGATGAGTATCTAAGCGGAAATATCAGGGACAAAATTGCCATAGTAGACAGTTACCTTGCAAAGTTAAGACAAACCGAAAGAGAGTTACCTCATCTTGGCTATGCGGAAGATGGCAAAGAAAAAGAGCTGATAAGCTATGAGATTAACCGTTTGGAATATCAAAAGGCAGAGCTTACAAAAGTTCTTCCAAAAGAGCTTGAAGCAAGTGAAATCAACGTAAGACTCGGAGCTACTTGGATACCGATTAAGGATATTGAAAAATTCATCTTTGAAACGCTGAAAACTCCGGGATATGCCAAATGGGATATTAAGGTTAAATTTTCAAATCTGACAAGTGAATGGAATGTAGAAGTGTTGATCAGCACATTATAATATGCCATTTTCAGAAAAATAAATAGTGCAGAAATAATACGGGGATCTTCCATCCCCGAACCCCTGGAATCCTTGTTATAACAGTAATAGAAAAAATTATTACCGTTATAACAAGGCTAAAAATGGGATGTTTTAATTTTCCGAATTCTGCAAATTATGGCATCAAATAAAATGCGTTGTAACATAGAAGGAAAGAGCAGGGACAGAGGAAATGACCTTGCAGAGATGACCTACGGCACCTCAAGGGTAAATGCCTATAAGCTGATTGAAGATGCACTGAACTTAAAAGAAACAAAGGTGTTTGACCAGATTGTAAATCCGGACGGCTCGAAAACTTCTGTATTAAATAAAAAGGAAACGCTTCTTGCAGGGCAGAAACAGGAGCTTATAAAGGAAGAATTTAAGAACTGGATATTTAGCGACCAAGATCGAAGAAACAGGATTGTAAAGTTATATAACGAGCGTTTTAACTCTATCCGTAACAGAGAATATGACGGCAGCAACCTTTCTTTTGAGGGAATGACCACAGAAATTGATTTAAGACCTCATCAAAGAAATGCCATAGCAAGAAGCCTTTATGGAGGAAATACCTTGCTTGCCCATGTGGTAGGTAGTGGTAAGACCTTTGAAATGGTGGCGTCTGCGATGGAAAGTAAAAGGCTTGGAATGTGCAGTAAGTCCTTGTTTGTTGTCCCCAATCACTTAACAGGTCAAATCGGTCGTGAGTTTATGCAGCTATATCCGTCAGCTAACATTATGGTTGCAGATAAGAAAGACTTTGAGCCGAAAAACAGAAAAAGATTTATCGGAAGAATTGCCACAGGAGAGTATGATGCCGTTGTAATCGGGCATACACAGTTTGAAAAGATCCCGATGAGTAAGGAATATCAGGAGAAGCATATCCAAGATCAGATTGATGAAATTATAAACTATGTGGAGGAATATAAGCATGACAGAAATCAGAACTTTACGGTAAAGCAGCTTGAAAAAACAAAAAAGAAGCTGGAAACAAGGCTTGAAAAGTTAAACGATAATTTTAAAAAAGACGATGTCATTACCTTTGAAGAATTAGGTGTAGATAAGCTCTTTATTGACGAGGCACATAATTACAAAAATCTCTACCTTTATACAAAAATGAGAAATGTAGCAGGTATTGGGCAGTCTGAAGCTTTTAAGTCCTCCGATATGTTTATGAAGTGCAGATACATGGATGAAATGACAGGTGGAAAAGGTATTGTCTTTGCCACAGGAACGCCTGTCAGTAACTCGATGACAGAGCTTTATACTATGCAGCGTTATCTTCAGTATGAAAGCCTTAAAAAGAATAATTTGGAGCATTTTGATAGCTGGGCTTCTACCTTTGGTGAAACGCAGTCAGCATTTGAATTATCTACTGAAGGTACAGGGTATAGAGTAAAGACAAGATTTTCCAAGTTCTATAACCTTCCTGAACTAATGTCTATGTTTAAAGAAGTTGCGGATATTCAGACAGCAGATATGCTAAATCTTCCAACACCTGAAGCACACTATGAAGTTATTAAAACTTTGCCAAGTGAGGAGCAAAAGGAAATCCTAAAGAGCTTATCGGAAAGAGCTGATGATGTTAGAAACAGGGTAGTAGAGCCTGACGAAGATAATATGCTTAAAATTACCAATGACGGTAAGAAACTCGCCTTAGATCAGCGTTTAATCAATCCTTTACTTCCTGACAATCCTGACAGCAAGGTCAATGTGTGCGTGAAAAATGTCTTTTCCATTTGGGATAAGACAAGAGAAAATAAGTCCACACAGCTTCTTTTCTCCGATATGTCAACTCCAAAAGGAGATGGAGAGTTTAATATTTACGATGATATTAGAGAAAAACTTGTGGCAATGGGAATACCGAAAGAAGAAATCGCCTTTATCCATGAAGCAAATTCCGATAAGAAAAAGGATGAACTCTTTGCAAAGGTAAGAAAAGGCGAAATTCGTATTTTGATGGGTTCTACACAGAAAATGGGAGCAGGCACGAATGTGCAAAACAAGCTGATTGCACTTCATGATTTAGATGTCCCATGGCGTCCTGCCGACTTGGAGCAGCGTGCGGGTAGAATCGTAAGACAGGGAAATGAAAATAAGGAAGTCAGCATATACAGATATGTAACGGAAAATACCTTTGATGCGTATTTGTGGCAGACCATAGAGAATAAGCAAAAATTCATTTCACAGATTATGACTTCAAAAACTCCTGTCAGAGTGGCGGAAGATGTAGACGAAAGCTCCCTTAATTATGCGGAGATTAAATCGTTGGCTACTGGCGATCCAAAGATTAAAGAGAAGATGGACTTGGATAATGAAGTTACAAAACTTAAAATGCTGGAAGCAAACTTCAAGTCCAATCGTTACAGGTTAGAGGATAAGGTCGCAAAAAACTATCCGGAAGAAATCGCAAGGACGGAAAAACTCATTGAAGCTGTAAAGAAAGATATGGCAAATGTAGAACCTAAAGCAGAGGGTGAGGAAAAGTTTACTTCGATTACCATAAAAGACGAGAGAATATTTGATAAAAAGATTGCAGGAGAAAAGCTACTTGAAGCTATCAAGACCGTAAAAATCAATGAAAGTAAGATTATAGGAAAGTATAGAAATATGGACTTGGAAGTAAGTTATAACTTTTTTACCAATGCTCATGATTTCAGCCTGAATGGTGCTGCAAAGCATTCAGGAGAGCTTGGCACAAGTGCAGACGGTAATATCATAAGACTGGATAATGCCGTTGAGAAAATGCCTGAGAAATTAAATAGACTTGAAGAAAAACTTATCAGCACAAAGGAACAACTGGAAAATGCCAAAGAAGAATTAAAAAAGCCTTTTGAAAAAGCCGATGAGCTGAAAAGTAAGGTATTAAGACTTGCAGAACTGAATAAGCTCCTTGATATGGGAGAAGTGGAAGAAAAGAGAAATGATAATCCGCTTATAGAAGATGTAAAAAGTGCAATCATTGACTTCTGTAATAGAGAGTACGAAGAAAATCATAGCTATGATGAATTTAATACCTTGTACCCTGATTTGAAGCATATAGGCATCGCCTATACCAATACACCCGATGAAAGGCATGGTATTCAGTATGAACTGAATTTAGAGGATAAGACATGGACTCAGTATATTGATGACACGCCAATCAAAACAGAGAGCTTTGATTACGAAAATAAGGGAGAAAATGAAGCTATAAAGAATATGAAAAATGAAATAGAAATGTCTTCTTTTAGTGATTTAGTTTATGTTGATTCCGAAGATTTAAGAGCAGCAACGGGACTCGATATTGATGATGAAGGAAACTTCTATGATTCACTTGCAAAAGACCTCGATAATGACGGTATTCCGGATAGATATGATAATGACTTTAAAGACAGTGATTATTTTGAGTCAACCTATGATGTGGAGGACAATTTTCATATCAAAGAAGAAAACACACAAAAATCAGAGGATAAGCCGTCTATTTTAGATCAGATAAGAGCCTATCAAAATGAAAGTAAAACAGAAGAAAAGCAAAAAACAAAAGAACAGGAAATTTTAAGATAAGGGGAGGGCAATCTCCCTTTTGCCATGAAAGGAGATAAAAACATGGATTACAAAGCAATGAGAAATCAAATAGAAGATATGGTAAATGATAACCACAAGGACTTTGTAAAGGCGATTATAAGCATGGAAAAAGGCATCAATGATGAAAGTGCTTTGGACAAGCTATATGACGCTTATATGGACAATGACACCGTTAATTTGCTACATGAGGAATTTGACTATATGATTGAAGAATTAAGAGAACAGGGGCAGATAAAAGACCTGCCTTATGTACAGACAGAAAAAGATAACCTTGTCAATATCGTTGGAAATATTGTAGGAAAGGTCGATATAGTTGAAAGGGAGAATAAGAACGGAGAAACCTTTAAGGTGGTGAATTTCTCCGTTGTTTCAAAAAATGATGAAGGAGATAAAGTATATCATAATTGCTCTGCATACGGAGAAAAGAGTGATATTCCAAAGGACTTTAAGCAGGGAGATTTTGTTAAGCTTTTTGGACAAATCAGAACTTCTGTTGATGACAACGGTAAAGAACATACCAACATCAGGGTACTTTCTTCAAAACTGTTAAAGGCAAAGGAACAAATGAAAGGACAAGAAGAAAAGAAAGAATCTGTACTTGGAGCTATTAAGAAATATCAGGCTGAAGATAAGGAAAAGCCAAAAGAAAATAAAGCAACAAACAAAGAAGCTGAGAGATAAATTTATGGTCGGTGTGGTCTTAGGGCTACACCGGCTCTTTTTTTATTTATATAAGTTCGATTAAAGAGAATATATTTATGAAAAAAGTATATTTCGTGGTATAATATAATAAATATAGTTTTCTTGAACGGAGGATGAGAATGAGGATTTTTAGTTATAAAAGATTGTTCAAAAAACTCATTGATTTAGATATGACAAATAATGAATTGATGGAAAAGGCAAAAGTGAGCAAAAGTACATTTTACAAAATGAAGAACGGGCAGAATGTAACTACGGATGTTTTGCTTAGAATTTGTAATGCATTGGATTGTGATATTGAGGAAATAGTAGAGTGCATTGTGCAAAATAAATAGGAGGGATATGTTATGTATTTATCAGAATTGAGAATTAAAAATTTTAGATGCTTTGATGAAAGCAATCACATTATCAAGTTTAATAAAGGACTTAATGTTCTAGTTGGAGAAAATGATTCAGGTAAATCAGCAATTATAGATTCGATTAGATATGTGTTAGGAACGACTGACATGACTTGGAACAGGTTAAGCCCAGAAGAATTTTATAATGAAAACACATCATTAGAAATAGAAATAATATGTAAATTTCAAGATTTTAGTATAGAAGAAAAAGCGGCATTTATAGAATGCCTTTCATACGAAGGAGTAGAAAGAGAAATTGAATGTTTATACATAAATTGGAAAGGAAGTTATTTAAATACATATAATCCTCCAAGAACGATAACTAGAATGGCAACTGGAAAAGATGGAAATGGTAATATTCTTTCTTCGGAAGCGAGAGAATTGTTAAGAGTTACTTATTTACACGCGTTGAGAGATGCATATAGTGAAATGAGTTCAGGAAAGAACTCAAGATTATCAAGAGTTATGCAAAATATATCAAATATTGATACAGGGAATGATATATATAACCGTGGAGATGATTTAGAAGATCTTTCAGTGCTTGGAATTGCAAACTTATCAAACGATTTGTTGGCGAAGCACAAGATTTTGAGTGCAGTAAATTTAGATATGACAAGCATTATAAAAGAAAAAATGTTACTTGAAACAGATAGTTTTACCACTAAATTAGAGGTTGCTGGGTCAAATTTAAACGACAAAAGAAAGGTAATGTCTTTGTTAGAAAAGTTAGATTTAACGGTAGATAAAGATAGTAGCAGTCTAATGGGAAGAGTTGGCTTAGGAACTAGTAATGTGATGAGTATGGCATGTGAATTACTCTTACATAAAGACACAAAAAGTAATAATAAACCATGTTTTCTATTGATTGAAGAACCAGAAGCACATATTCATGCTCAAAGACAGCTAAAATTGATTGAATCATTGGAAGATGATTCTGAAACTAATAATATACAAGTAATTTTGACAACACATTCTCCTTTGTTAGCATCTGTCGTAAAGTTGTCGAATGTTATCTTTGTTAAAAAAGGAAAAACATATTCGCTATCAAAAGAATACACTAATTTAGATGAGGATGATTATGTCTATTTGGAAAAGTATTTGGACGCAACAAAATCTAATCTTTTTTTTGCAAGAAGTGTTGTAATTGTTGAAGGACCAGGAGAAGCCCTATTATTACCAACTATAGCGAAGTTACTGGGGTGTAGCTTTACTAATTATGGAGTTTCCTTAATCGATGTGCGAAGTACTGGTTTAAGAAGATATGCAAGAATTTTTCAAAGGAAAAATGATGGAGAATTATTAGATATAAATGTTTCTTGTATTACAGATAGAGATATAATGCCTGATTGTGCTCCGCAAATTTGTATAAATGAAAACTATAATGATATTGAAAATTGGCCGGATAAGAATAAACGTAATTGGAAAGTAGAATCTGATTTTTCGGAGGCTGAAAAAATAGAATATTTATCAACAATAGATTCTAAAGCAAGTGGACAAAGTGTTAGAACTTTTATTTCAGAACATTGGACTTTAGAGTACGATTTGGCATATCAGGGATTGCAAGATACTGAAATGACTAAAATATTAACAACCTCTCTGATTAATGTGAGTTACAAACCAATAAACAGAGATAAAAAAAATGAAGAGCTAAATAATAAGCTTGATGGATATGACAGTATAGAAGAAAAAGCTTCATATTTTTATAGTTATTTTACTTCAAAAAAAGCGTCTAAAGCAGATTTTGCGCAAGAGTTTTCAATAAATTTAGAAAAAAAATATTCCGATAAAGACAGTAATGAAATTGCGCGAGTAATCCCTAAATATCTAGTAGAAGCAATAAAATATGTTACAAAGGGAGAATAGCATGAGTAATATATTGAATAATATGGAAATAACATCTCAAGATATTGAATGGATTACATGTGCAATTGGTAAAAATATAGAGTTTGATGAGTCAAGGGTTGAAATAATTAAAAATATGCAATCTGTTGATATACAAGCATTTCCAGGAAGCGGAAAGACAACAATGTTGATTTCAAAATTAGCAATACTTGCTAAAAAATGGAAATATTCAACCCGTGGTATTTGCGTATTGTCCCATACTAATGTAGCGAGAGAAGAGATAGAAGGTAGATTGGGAAATACAGAAGTAGGTCAAAAAATTTTATTGTATCCACACTTTATAGGGACGTTTCACTCTTTTTTTGATACTTTTGTTACTATTCCATGGTTAAAATCAAGTGGATATAAAATAAACATTATTGATAGTGAAATGGTGATGAAATATAGATGGAAAAGGATTCCATATAAAACTAAATTGTATTTACAAAAACAGTATAAAAATGAAAATATATGCGAGTACAAAGGGAATATTGGAAAAATAGATTGGGATAAAAATGGAAAAACGAAAGAAATTATTTTATCTATTATTGAAGATACTCAAAAAGACGGATATTTTACATTTGGAGAAATGTTACTTTTTGCTAAAAAAATATTGAGTGAAAATAGAAATATTGCAAAATCAATACAGTACAGGTTTCCTATTTTATTTATCGATGAAGCACAAGATACAGATGAGTTTCAATGGGAGTTATTAAATATGGCATTTGGGAATGAATCTAATGTTGTTATGCAATGTTATGGAGATGTGAATCAGGCTATATATAACAGTGTATTTACTGAGAACAACTCTAATTATTTCCCTAGAAATGCTCCATTATTATTGAAAGAAAGTAAGAGATTCAATCATAAAATCGCAGGATTAGCTAACTCAGTAGCAGTATCTGAAGAAAGAATGAATGGGACTGATAATGATTTTTCTGATAGTATAAAAAATACTATATTTCTATTCAAAAAAGATAGCATTAATAAAGTTATTGATGAATTCGGGAGACTAGTTTTAAATTCATTTACAGACGAGGAGATAAAACGATATGATAAAGATGGAATACATGTAATAGGTATGATACATGATAAAAAAGAAGAAACAACAGAAAAGCAATTTCCCAAAGGTATCTATGATTATTGGACAGATTACAGATTTTGTTCGGATAATAAATATAAAAATCCTAATTATATAATTACTTATTTTAGAAGAGGAAATGAAGCATTTAATTATTCAGGAGAAAATGAAGACCGAGTAGACTATATATGTAAAGGAATTGTAAAACTAATAAACAATATAAATGGCACGATCAAAATATACGATAAAGGGAACTTATTTAACTCAATGCTCAAGGAATTACAAGAAGATAAAGCTAAAATATTTAGAAATAAGATGTTGAATTTGATAAGTTGTATCAATGATTTATCAGAATACAACTGGGCTGATGTATTATTGAAAATTCAGAGTATAATTAATTTGTTTTTTGATGAAGAAAAATGCATTGAAGGGATTGAATGTGTTAAATGGGTCGAAAATGAGATTGAAATAAAAAACGAAAAAAATGTTATATATAAATATATTGACGATGAAACGAATAGAAGTGTAGATATGATATTTGGTAGCATTCATTCGGTAAAGGGAAAAACGCATTTAGCCACACTTGTTGTTGAAACATATATGAGGACACATAACATAAAGTCCATAAACAATTATGTATATGTAGGTAAAGCTAAGATTAGTAAAACAATAGAGAAAAGATTAAAATGCCAATATGTAGCATTATCAAGAGCTAGAGGGTTAGTGTGCGTGGCAATTCCAGAAGACTCTATAAATGAAACCATAAAAGATGGTTTGCAAAAGGATGGTTGGAATATAGTTTCAATTTAAGGAGATAGAACACTATCTCTCCATCTCCTTATCCATGTATATTCCATAGTTTTTTCGTATTTGATAAAGCTCGTCCATAGTAGATTTTGCAGAAGAATACTCTTGCATTAGGGTATTCTTTTTTTCTTGCAGTGTATCAAGTTTATCTAAAATATCCTTTGAATTAGGCAGCTTTGAATAGGATTTTTTTAGCGTTGCAAGAGCTGTTTCGTAGCGTGTGATTTCAGCCTTATACTCCGCAAAAAATGCCTTATCAGAATGATTTGATTTATATTCTTTGTAGTAGGAACGATATTTTTTAACAGCATGAATTTGTTCCATAATATCGGAAAGTAGCTGTATATCCTTATCAATTTCTTTGATTTTATCTTGTAAGGCTTGTCTTTCTTCAGCACTTTTTCTGATGTATTCATCAAGCTGCTTGACAGAGTTAATGCCATGTTCTCTGATGAAAATAACTGACTCAGCCATTGTATTTAGGTTATGTTTTGTTGCCCAATATTCATAGCCTTTGCTATCTTTCACTTTGGCATTGGTATTCATATTGATAACATTTCCGATTCGTTTTTTGACAGGTGGGACCTTAATAGATTGATTTTCTGTAATACGCTCTTTTAATCTTTCCTCCGTATAGTCCTCACCAATCGTCTTAGCCCTTGTAAATCTCTGCTTATCTTTTGGCTTAAAGGCTATATGTTTTCCATGCTTTATTTCATAACTAAGCTCCGCCATTTTCTTTAGAAATTCTTCCCAATCCTTAGACTGTTTTATCAAACGATCAATGTCAAATTGAAGCCTGCTTTTCCAAGAAGTACCTTTCTTAGATTGCTCATTTTCATACCATGACTTACCCTTTGTTTTGTACTTTCTCTTATAGCTCTCGTAGAATTCATCAATCACAGATAGTTTGTTTTCTTTACATAGCTTATCACTCTGATACCTGATTTGGTGATAGCTTCTTTTGTTAGATTGATAGCATTTGCCCGTTACCATATTTACATTGTTGAAGATGATGTGATTGTGAATATGTCCTTTATCTATGTGCGTCGATAACACAAACTCATACTCATTTTTGAGTATCTTTTTACATAACTTAAGACCGATTTGATGTGCCATTTCAGGGCTTGTTTCTCCCGGTAAAAATGATTGAATAAGATGTCTTGCAAGAACAGTTCCTTTTGTTCCTGCATCATTTCGTGTTCTTAAAAATTGTGTATGAGCAGTTTCTTGATGACATTTATGTGTACTTACCAAGATTTGTTCATCTGTTTTTTCTCCATTTACGATGTAGTCAATAGCAAGATTAAGGGTTGATTTTATAGGGTGTATTTTTGTAATAGCCATAAAAACTAATCACCTCCGGAAGTCCTGTTTAGAAGCAAGGAATGAATTTGCCACAGTTCTTTTGAAAAATGTTCAATCTCTTTTTTTATATCGCCTATGTCCTCTTTGTAGATAACACCGGTCGAATTTACTCGCTTTGCAATCTGATTGATGTTGTTTGTTGCGTTGGAAAGTAAGCCTTGTATGTTATCGGGCACACTATAACAAACTGATCTTCCACTTTTCAGGCAAAATAAAAGAGGTCTTGGCATAAAGGAATCTGACGTATTTTCCATCAGATTGTTTTATCCTGAGACCTCTTGTGTTATCATATGGTTTTGTAACCGTGAAATAAAAAAGCAGAAACCTCCCCGACCAAAGTTTGATTTCTGCTTTC
>SKEA01001251.1_pt1 | contig 18950 bp, 17 predicted proteins | sample 4826601 | NCBI WGS metagenome assembly SKEA01 (sample SAMN11008821, study PRJNA524170) | human gut metagenome | biome: Human fecal sample; material: Feces; isolation source: fecal sample from pouch patient p13, p53 | host: Homo sapiens | place: Israel: Tel-Aviv | collected 2016-07-06 | reverse complement strand
GTAATTTTATAGCAAATATTTATAATAGAAATTGCTATAATGTGAATTAAAAATATTATAAATTTTAGATGAGATATAAAAATATATAAATTTTAGATTGGATATAAAAATATATAAATTTTAGATTGGATATAAAAAATTGAGGGATTTTATATGCAAGGAGTAAGGGAAATATCATGAAGAGGGTAAGTAATAATATTAAATTTTATACTTTTATCGAGATTTTGAAGAGTTATTCTGATGAGAATGTATCGCTTTCGATTAAGGAGATTCAGCATCATATGAGAAAACGATTGGGTGTTGATGTTGATAGAAGGACGATTTATGCGTATATCAGGGATATGAAGGCTTTGGGAATCGATGTTAGTGATTATGATAAGAGCAAGGAGGGTTATTATATTAATTCGAATTGTTTTGAGGCTAGTGAGGTTAGGTTTTTAGCTGATGCTGTTTTGACTAGTAATTTTGTCACGAGGAGGAGAACGGAGGCGATTTTGGAGAAGTTGAGGACGTTTAACTCGATTTATCAAAATAAGGATTTTTTGAAGGATGTTTATATTGAGGATATTCCGAAGTCGACTAATGAGGATGTTTTTGTCAGTATGGCGAGGATTTCGGAGGCGATTAAGTTTTCTAGGAAGATTAGGTTCAATTATTGTGAGTATAATTATTTTAGGGAGCTTGAATGTAAGGTTGATGAGAATGGTAATCTGAGGGGATTTGTGAAGAGTCCGGTTCATATGGTTTTGAGAGACAAGAATTATTATTTGGTTTGTGCGGATGAGGATTCGGAGGTTTTTCAGTATTTTAGGATTGATATGATGCTAAATGTGTTTGTTATTGAGGATGAGAGGATCATAGACTTGAGTGAACGTGGTGATTGTAGGAGTGCGGATTGCAAAAATACAAGTGATTTTAGTCAGTTTACATCTAGAAGTGTGTCAATCGATAATAATGTAAATATATTTCCGAGAAGAGCGAATATTGTTATGGTAGAGTTTAAAAAGAATTTAATGGAATCTTTATTAGATGAATTCGGCGATTATATATACGTAATGGAAAAGGATAATTATAGAAATAATAATCTTGGAGAAGATTTAATGAATAATTATAATAGTTTGAGGTGTGTAATTAAAAGGGGGCATCTTGAGGCTCAAATTCTGGAGAAGATTTTTGGAAAGTTGGATTATGAGAAGTATGTCTTGTCTGGGAAATATATAGAAAATAGTCTAATTAGGGAGAAATTACGTGGTTTTAGTAATGCTTTAAATATGATTATTTGTGATGATTATGACAAAAAAGTGGATATGTTTAGTGAAATTGACAAGGACGAGAACAAGAATAAGGACAAGGACAAGGACAAGAACAAGAACAAGAATGAAAAATCTTATATTGGGATTTTTGTCGAGAAGGAATGTGGATATTTGTCAAAGAATATTATGCAGTTCGGGGCGGATATGAAGGTTGTATGGCCGGATAATGTTAAAAATGAGGTTGTAAATCGCCTTAAAGGTATGTTAAGTCTTTATGAATAGGATAATAAATAGTAGAAAAATTGGATATTATGTAGGAATTATTAAGTTATTATGCAGTAATTATTAAGTAAGTATGTAGGAATTATTAAGTTAGTTAGTATGAAAAATAATATAAAATAAAACTAATTTTTTATATATATCTGCTTATAAAGTTACAAATGTTCCAAAATATGGTATAATTACTAAGAAAAACTAGATATGTAGAACCTATTAGGGAATAGTGACAAAGTTTAGTTTCATACATAATGGTGATATGTTGCCAATAGAAATTTGGAGGGAAATATGGGAGAGAGTGTAAATATTAAAGAATATTTGGACATGTTTAGGAGAAGAAAGTGGATTATTATTCTTGTGATGCTAGTTTGCTTGGGTTTTGGTGGATATAGGACTTATACGAATTATGTTTCTTATTTACCGACTTATAAGGCTACTGTTAAGATTAAAATTAATTCTATGAAGGAATATAATGAGGCTGTGGAAAAGAGCAAGTCAAAGAAGAGTAGCAAGAGAGATAGTGATGATAGCACTACTGGCATGACTGAGGAGCAGAGGGTTTTGAACAATATTAATAGTTCGTATTCGGCATCTGCGAGTATGACTAATCAAAATATAGCGTCTTCTTATGTTAGTTTGGTTAGTTCTGAGAATGTTAGAAAGAATGTTGCGGCGCTTAGCAAGGTTCAATCTAGCCAAATCCTTTCTATTAGTGCTATTCAGGATGAGCAAACTCCAGAGTTTATAAATATGACTGTTATTGCGAAAACTGCTGATGGGGCGCATAATGCTGCGGCTGCTTTACCAGAGGCATATAATGAAGAGCTTAAGAGAGTAATTAATTTAGATTGTGTGGAATCTCCTTATCCTGCAGGGCCAGGAGTTTTACAAGGTAGAACAAAAGATCTAACTTTATTGAAATCATTTGTAGCAGGTTTAGTTATAGCTATATTCTTAGTACTATTAGTTGAGGTTTTAGATACTAAAGTTAAAACTCCAGAGGATGTTGAAAAATACTGGGGTCTACCTTTAATTGGGACTATACCATTTGATGATGGAAAACAGCAAAAAGGAAGAAAGTAGGGGGATTTAGCTATGGCAAAAAGAGGTGCATATGATGAGGGAAATTTTGAGTTAAATGAGTCTTATAGGGAGATAAGAACTTATGTAACTATTAATAAAAATATAAAAACAATTTTGGTTACTAGTGCAGAGATGGATGAAGGAAAGACGACTATAATTTGTAATTTGGCGAAGTGTTTTTCTGAATTGGAGGGAGTGAGAGTCCTTCTTATCGACTGCGATTTTAGAAAAAGAGGAGTAAGTAGATATTTTGGTATTGAAAACAGCTTTGGTGTTTCTGATATAGTATTTGGGAATAATAAGAAAAGCGAATGTATCAAAAAAGTCGGGGATTTAGACATAATAACTTCTGGAGGAGTTCCTTCAAATACGTCAATTCTACTTAATTCACAATCGATGAAAGATTTAGTTTCAAAACTTAGAGAAGAATATGATTATGTATTTATAGATTCGCCACCGATATGCAGATTGAACGATGCTTGTATTATTACACAATATGTCGATGGGACTATTATAGTCAATGCGGCAAAGGCTATCGATTCAAAGGGTGCAAAGATAACTTTGGATAAGTTAAACAAAGTTGGTGCTAATATAATCGGAGTAGTTTTAAATAAATTCAAGGCAGAGAAATACAGCTATTACAGCAATTATTATGGATATTCTAATTATTATGGAGAACATAAGCATAAGCTGTTTGGCAGAAAGAAAAAGAGAAGAAGAAAAACAAGTTAAAAATTATCATAAAAAATTATCGTAAAAATAAGGAATTTATGATTTTTTGTAGAAATATATATATATTAAAATTTCTATATCTATAAAAGTTGTTAGTTATATTTATATAGCTAGCAACGTTTATATTTATATTAAAAATATACTTATGGAAAGAGATATTTATATCAAGTGGATGTAGCAAAGAACACAGTATATTGTTAAGTGAGTTAAAGTAAGAGAGATTTAGGTTTAAGTAAAATTTATAAGTAAGTAAAAAATGTAGTTATGTGGATGTAAATATGGAGGGGGGATATTTATGATATTGAAAATGGCAGAAAAGATTGACTGTGCCTTGATGGGGATAGACAAGTGTAAAGTCAGACAAGCAATATTACTCGCTATGGACTGTATTGTCTGTATACTTAGTTTTGCTATAACGATGTATTTATTGGATTTCAAAATTACTACATTTTCATTACTACCAATGTTTATCTATGCAGGGATAAACGTAGGATTTCTATTATATTTTAGATGTTATGATAGTCTTTGGAAATGTGGAGGAGAAAAAGAAGTATCAAACATCTTTTTGGCATGCTTTTGTGCAGCAGTAACATCGCTATTAGTGATGGCAGGGTTAGATTACGACATGGAAATTGTTTTTTATGTTGTAAATCTTCTTATGATAATAGTTGGGATGACTTCTATTAGAGTTACATATAGGGCTATGAGAAGAGTAGTTATGCAAATGAAAATCAATCAAAATGCATCAAATTCATCAAGAGTTCTTATTGTTGGAGCTGGTGTGGCTGGAAATATGATAATGAGGGAATTATTTGAAAATCCAGAGCTTAAAAAACTTCCTGTCGCTGTTATTGATGATGACAGGGGAAAATTGGGAAAATACGTTTTTGGAGTACCTGTTCTTGGAACAACTAAGGATATTGATAAAATAGTAAAAGAAGAAAATATTGATGAAATTATAATATGTATAGCAAATATTGAACCAAAGAGAAAAAGAGAAATTATAGATATTTGTAAAAACACTAACACAAAATTAAAAACTATACCTGGAATATATGAAATTATAGATGGAAAAGTAAATGTGACAAAAATAAGAGATGTTCAAATTGAAGATCTTTTGGGTAGAGAAACCGTAAAAATGAATTTAAATGATATGGACAGCATCATCAACGACAAGGTCGTAATGGTTACAGGAGGCGGTGGGTCTATCGGTTCCGAATTATGTAGGCAAATCGCCAAGTACAATCCTAGACAGCTTATCATACTAGACATATATGAAAACAACGCTTATGAAATACAACAAGAATTAATCAGACATTATCACAAAAACTTAGACTTAAAAGTACTTATAGCGTCTGTGCGTGACGAACACAAGATGGACAAGATATTTGAACAATATAAACCTGAAATTGTATTCCACGCAGCAGCACACAAACACGTTCCACTTATGGAAGACAGCCCTTGTGAGGCGATAAAAAACAACGTATTTGGGACACAAAATGTTGTCAATTTATCAGACAAATACAATGTCAAAAAATTTGTCTTGATATCAACAGACAAAGCGGTCAATCCGACTAATATAATGGGCGCGACTAAACGTTGTTGCGAGATGATTGTTCAAACAAAGAACAAAACGAGCAAAACAGAATTTGTCGCTGTGAGATTTGGCAACGTATTGGGCAGCAATGGAAGTGTCGTTCCGCTATTTAAAAAACAAATCGAAGAAGGCGGCCCAGTCACTGTAACTCATGAGGAAGTTACTAGATTTTTTATGACAATACCAGAAGCAGTATCTTTGGTATTGCAAGCCAGCGCAATGGCAAAAGGCGGGGAAATATTCGTCCTTGATATGGGCGAACCTGTCAAAATAATCGACTTGGCACGAAATTTAATCAAACTTAGCGGTTTTGAACCAAATGTCGATATAAAAATCGAGGTTACTGGACTTAGACCGGGCGAAAAATTATATGAAGAGGTCCTTATGGATGAAGAAGGGCTACAAAAGACTTCCAACAACCAAATCAGAATTGGACGACCTATCGAAATTGATGAGGCCGAGTTTAAGAAGGAGCTCAATATTTTGAAGAGGGTTGCAGATAATGATCAGGATGAGAAGGTGGACTTGATTATGAAGAGTATTGTGCCGACTTATGTTAGAAGGGAAGAGGTTGTTGTGTAGGCTTATGCATGGCGCCAGATTATATAAAGGTTTTATAGGAGGAATTAAGTGTAAATGGATGATGGGAAGGTTGGAATATATCGATATTTTAAAAGAGTGATTGGATTTGTGATTTCCTTAATAGGGTTTATTGTACTAATACCAGTATTTTTAATATTGATTGTATGTATAAAATTGGATTCAAAAGGACCGATTTTATTCAAACAGAGAAGAATCGGTCTTCATAAAAAAGAGTTTAATATATTAAAATTTAGAACGATGAAGATAGATACACCAAAAGACACACCGACACATTTATTAGAAAATCCAGACATGTACATAACTAAGGTTGGAAAATTCCTTAGAAAGACAAGTTTGGACGAGTTGCCACAAATTATAAATATCATCAAAGGTGATATGTGTATTGTTGGGCCTCGTCCCGCACTTTGGAATCAATACGATTTGATTGAAGAACGCGACAAATATGGAGCAAACGACATAGTCCCAGGGCTTACAGGATGGGCACAAATCAACGGGAGAGATGAGTTGCCGATTGATGTTAAAGCAAAACTAGATGGAGAATATGTCAAAAGATGCAGTTTTGGTTTTGATGTGAAATGTTTCTTTTTAACATTTGTAAAAGTATTAAAAAGAGATGGAGTTGTTGAAGGAAAGACAAAAGAGCAAATAGTTGCAAAACAGACTAATGAATAGGTGGGGAATTTATGAAAAAGGTGTTGATACTATCAAACCATTTCGCAACGATTTATAAATTTAGACGAGAATTGGTGGAGAAATTAGTAGAAAAGGGATATGAAGTAGTAGTATCGCTGCCAGAAGGCGACAACAAAGAGATAGAAGCACTAGGAGTTAGAATAATAGAAACTTATGTAGACAGAAAAAGTTTAAACCCAATAAAGGACATTAAACTTTTTCTGGACTATTTAAAAATAATCAAAAAAGAAAAACCAGACATAGCAATAGGCTACACAATCAAGCCTAATATTTATGGAGGGATGGCATCGAGAATAAGAAAAACGCCATTTATCGCCAATGTAACTGGGCTTGGGAGTGCTTATTACAAAGGTGGAATGTTGAAAAAAATTGTCAGCACACTTTATAAAGTTGGACTTAAAAAAGCAAAATCTGTGTTTTTTGAAAATGTGCAAAATGCCCAAGTTATGATAGACGACAAAACAATCACAAAAGAACAAGTAGTTGTTATGAACGGCGCCGGGGTAAATCTTGAAAGATTCAGCTTTAGCCCAATGCCAAAAGACGACATCACAAAGTTCTTATTTGTCGGAAGGGTTATGGAAGAAAAAGGCGTCAACGAACTGTTTGATGCAATCAAAAAAATCAAATCGGAAGGAATCAAAGCAGAATTTGGATTTCTAGGATGGTTTGAAGAAGATTATAGCCAGATTATAAAAGATTTGGAAGCAGAAGATTATATAAAATACTACGGCTACCAAAAAGACGTCGTAAAATTTATGAGAGAAGCACACTGCATCGTCCTTCCATCATATCACGAAGGAATGGCAAATGTGTTGTTGGAAGGAGCATCAATCGGAAGGGCGCTCATTGCAAGTGATATCCATGGATGCAAAGAGTCGATTATCAATGGTGTTAGCGGATTTACTTGTAGGGTTAAGGATAGTGGTGATCTTTATGACAAGATTAAGAAGTTTGCGCTGATGAGCTATGATGATAAGGCGAAGATGGGACAGTGTGGCAGAAGGCATATGGAGGATGTTTTTGATAAGAGGAAGGTAGTTGAGATGACTGTTGAGGAGATTGAGAGATGAGTGAGCCGATAAGAGTATTGCAAGTAGTGACATATATGGGGCGTGGCGGACTAGAAACCATGCTTATGAATTACTATCGAAATATTGATAGAAACAAGGTTCAATTTGATTTTCTAACTCATCGTGATGAAAGATGGGATTATGATGATGAAATTGAATCACTTGGCGGCAAGATTTATCATCTTCCAAAATTAAATCCCTTCAGCAAGAATTATTTAAATGCTTTGGATAAGTTTTTTAAGGAGCATAAGGAGTATCAGATTGTGCATTGTCATCAGGATTGTTTGAGTGGGGTTGTGCTTAAAGTGGCTAAGAAGAATGGAGTTAGGTTTACTATAGCTCATGCCCATAGTGCAAGCCAAGATAAGAACTTGAAATATATTATAAAGGCATTGGCAAAAAAAAATATTAAAAAGTATTCAGACAAGATGTTTGCATGTGGCGAAGAAGCAGGCAAGTGGATGTTTGAAACTGATAATTTTGAAGTTTTAAATAATGCAATCGATACTGATTTATATACTTATAACAAGGAAAAAGCAGATAAGGTAAAAAAAGAATTTGATATTGAAAACAAGTTTGTGGTTGGTCATGTGGGACGATTTAATTATCCTAAAAATCACAAATTTATTATAGATGTATTTAGTGAAATACAAAAGGTAAGAGAAGATAGCGTACTGATGCTTGTCGGTGATGGAGATTTAAGATCACAGATTGAGCAGAAAGTACGAGATTTGGGACTTAGTGATAAGGTTATATTTACTGGTATTAGATCTGATGTAAATGATTTGATGCAGGGTATGGATGTGTTTTTATTTCCTTCGCTTTATGAAGGATTACCAGTAACTATGGTGGAAGCACAAGCATCTGGGCTTAAGTGTATAATATCAGACAAAGTGCCACTTGAATGTAAGATGACAAAAAATGTAGTAGTAGTCAAATTAGAAGAAAGCCTACAAAAATGGGCAGAAGAAGTACTTAAATACGAGAAATATGAAAGAAAAAATACAAAAGAAGAAATAGTAAAAGCTAATTTCGATATAAAAGCTAATGCAAAATACTTGCAGGAGTTTTACTTAAATAAATGTTAATTGGAGGATTGAAGATGGCGACACTTACAGTATTTACTCCAACATATAATAGAGCCTATGTTTTGAAACAATGTTATGACAGCTTATGCAGACAGACCTGTAAAGATTTTGTGTGGCTGATTGTTGACGATGGTTCTAGCGATAATACAAAAGAAATTGTAGAAAAATGGATAGCAAATGATAATGGGTTTGAAATTCGCTATGTATATAAACAAAATGGAGGAATGCATACAGGTCATAACAAGGCATATGAGTTAATAGATACAGAATTAAACGTATGTATAGATTCAGACGACTTTATGCCAGATGATGCTGTAGAATTAATCGTAAATTTTTGGGAAGAAAACAAAGATAGCAACTATTCGGGGATAATAGCGCTTGATGTATATAAAAATGGACAAGTAATAGGTAAAGAATTGCCAAATAAAAAAAGTACAACGCTTAGTGGTTATTACCAAAATGGTGGCCAAGGTGATAAGAAACTTATTTATAGAACAGAAATTATAAATAAATATCCTCTATATCCAGAGTTTGAGGGAGAAAAATTTGTTCCTTTGGACTATAAATACTTGTTAGCAGATCAGGATTATGAGTTGTTGATAATGAATAGGCCTGTTTGTGTTGTAGAGTATATGGAAGATGGCTCTAGTAAAAATATGCTTAGACAATATTATAAAAATCCAAGGGGATTTGCCTTTATGAGAAAGGTCTCAATGAAGTATGATACTGGATTTTTAAAGAATTTTAAAACTTGCATTCATTATGTTTCGAGTAGTTTTATAAGTAAGAATAGAAAATTTATTAAAGAAAGTCCACGAAAAGGAATGACAGTTTTGGCTACGCCTTTTGGATTTGCACTTTATTTATTGGTTTTATATAACAATAGGGAAGGAAAGTAGAGTATGACAGTATATTGGTTTATGATGGCTTGGGTTATATTCTTTGGGATATTGGCTCAAGGTAGTGCAAGGAGAGTTTGTGTCGGGGAATATTTAGGTGAAGAGGTTTATGAACCGAGAGTACATTTATTTGTAGCAATTATTACTTTTGCTATAATTATATTTTTTGCTGGAGCTAGAACACATGTAGCCGATACTACTACTTATATAAATATATTTAATGAGTATCCACTATTTCAAAATGCACATGATATTATATTTGATAGTAGTACAAGGGAACCTGGATTTAGATTATTTTCAATATTAATTAAGACATATATATCGGATAATTATACAGTGTGGCTTTCTATTATTGCATTGATAAGTGGTATATGTGTAATGTTTCCACTTTATAAATATTCATGTAATTTTGGAGTTAGTGCATTTTTATTTATGGCATCTTGTCAATTTACTTGGATGTTTAATGGAATGAGACAGTTTCTTGTTGCAGCTATTATTTTTTCATGTACAGGACTTATTTTAAAAAATAAAACTTTATTATATATTATTATAGTTTGTATATTGTCTACAATTCACAAGTCAGCATTTATATTGATTCCAATGTATTTTATTGCACAGGGAGAACCTTGGAATAAGAGAACACTGTTGTTTATTGGATTTATTGTTTTAGCAATGTTGTTTACAAGTAAATTTACTAACTTACTAACTAATGTTGTTGAACAAACTGATTATGCTAGTTCTGTAAATGAATTTAAATCAACTGATGATGGAACTAGTCCAATTAGAATATTAGTAGAATCAATACCGATAATAATAGCATTTTTATATAGAGATAAGATAAAAGATAAATTAACACCAATTATTAAACTTAGTATAAATATGTCACTTATTGCTAGTGGACTTTATATAATATCTAAGATTGCTAGCAGTGGAATACTTCTTGGTAGATTACCAATATATTTTTCAATGTATAACTTGATATTATTACCATGGCTTTTAAGAAATATTTTTGATAAAAAAGAAAAAGATTTAATTTATTATATTATGATAATATGTTATTTTGTATTTTTCTACTATCAAATGGTTATAACATGGGGAGGAATGGGATATATGAGCCAATTATTTAATATTGAATATTAGCAATTATTTTAAATAAGGAGTAATTATGTATATTTATTTTGAAATTTTAATAAACTATTTTAGATTTTTACTAAAGAAAATAAAAATTAAAGGCAAGTTTAATGTAAATAAAATACAAAGAATAAGTTTAAATACAAAGTTTTTTATAACTTCTAAAGCAAATATAGAATTAGGATATAATATCTGTATTAGCAGATTGGGTGATGTATTTATAGGAGATGAAGGAAATTTATATATAGGAGACAGAGTTTATTTTAACAAAGGTGTATTTATAAGTTGCCAAAATAAAATACATATAGAACAAAATTGCCAATTTGGACCTGATGTGAAGATTATAGATAATAACCATAAATTCTCTAGAGAAAAAGGTGTTTCAACGAAGGAACATACTTATGGAGAAATTTATATAGGTGAAAGTTCGTGGATTGGTGCAAATGTAGTTTTACTTAAAAATGCAAAGATAGGAAAGAGATGTGTAATAGGTGCTGGTTGTGTAATTAATCAAGAAATACCAGATAACTCTATTGTAACTTTAGATAAAAATAACATCATTATAGAGGAAATAAGGGAGAAAAAATAATGAAAAAAAATATATTGATATTGATGCCGTCAATGTTTATTGGAGGGGCTGAGAGAAGTTTGATAGGATTATTAGATTCTATTGATTATACAAAATATAATATTGATTTATTTTTAAATCGTCACGAAGGGGAATTTTTGAACTTGATTCCTGAAAAAGTAAATTTATTACCTCGAATTGATGCTTATACAAATTTTGATAGACCTATAAAAGATGTTTTATTTAGTAAAAATTTTAGGTATGGAATAGCTAGATTGAGGGCTAAGAGTGATATGAGAAAAAATATTAAATTAGGTAATGAACATAATGTTTGGAGTTCATTACAATTTATATCAAATAGATTGACTCCATTATTACCTAATATTGATAAAGAATATGACTTAGCTATAAATTTTTTAGGGATTTCTGATGTTCTTGGACAAAAGGTAAAAGCTAAAAAGAAGTTAGCGTGGATTCATACTGATTATACAAAATTAGTTCCAAATAAAGAATTAGACATGGATACATATTCAAAAGTTGATTATGTTGTGACAGTTTCTAAAGATTGTGAAAATCAACTTTTAAGTGTATACCCAATGTTAGAAGATAAAAGTTTAGTTGTAGAAAATATTTTATCGGAAAAATTTATTAAAGAACAGGCTAATGAAAAAATCATAGATGACAAGTTTGATATTAATAATGATCAAATTAAATTAGTTTCAATAGGAAGATTTACTGATGCTAAAAACTTTGATAATGTGCCACAAATATGTAAATATATCTTGGAAAAAGGGATAAATGTTAAATGGTACATTATAGGTTTTGGTGGAGATGAAACATTAATAAAACAAAAGATAAAAGAATTTGATATGGAACAACATGTAGTATTATTAGGCAAAAAGGAAAACCCATATCCATATATAAAAGAATGTGATATATATGTTCAGCCATCAAGATATGAAGGAAAGGCAGTTGCAGTTAGAGAAGCTCAAATTTTAAATAAACCTGTTGTTATAACTAATTTTGAAACATCGAAAAGCCAATTAACAGATGGATTTGATGGAGTTATAGTACCTATGGATAATAAAGGTTGTGCAGAGGGAATATGTAATTTGATTAAAGATAAAAAACTTCAACAAAAACTTATTGAAAATACAAAGATAACAGATTATACGAATAAACAGGAATTAGAAAAAATTTATGCATTATTGGAGGGGTAAGATGGCAGAGCAAAAGATACCAAAGATAATACATTTTTGTTGGTTTGGTGGAAAGGAAAAGCCATCTAGGGTTCGAGAATGTATAGAGAGTTGGCATAAATATTTAAGTGATTATGAATTTATGGAATGGAATGAAAGTAATTTTGATATAAATTCTAATGAATATGTTAAACAAGCTTATGAAGAAAAAAAGTTTGCATATGTGAGTGATTATGCTAGAATTAAGGCTTTGTATCAATATGGTGGAATATATATGGATACAGATGTTATGGTTTATAAATCTTTTAATGACTTGTTGGATAATCAGTGTATATTGGGGTTTGAGGAAGAATATTATATTGCTACAAGTTTTATGGCATGTGTGCCAAAACATGAGCTTATAAAAGAATTTATTGATAAGTATGAGAATGTTAGTTTTTATAATTCTGATAAAAGTTTAGACTTGACTACAAATGTTCAAAGGTTGACACAGATTTTGGAAAATAGAGGTCTTGTTAGGACCAATAAATTTCAAAATGTGGGAGATATAAGTATTTATCCTCAGGAGTATTTTTCTCCTTATGATTACGGAAATTGTATAAGAAAGAATACGGAGAATACTTATTGTGAGCATTTATTTTTAGTTAGTTGGTTACCTTGGACAACTAAGGTGAAGAAGGCTGTTAAGAAAATAGTTATACCTATAATAGGTGTAAATAATATGAATAAAATTAGAAAAATAAAAGATTAGTGTTATGAAAGGGAGAAAAATGAATTCACTAATAAGTGTAATAGTACCTGTTTATAATGCAGAAAAATACTTAGATAGATGTATTCAAAGCATAATAAATCAAAAATATAAAGAATTAGAAATAATTCTTGTGGATGATGGATCCAAAGATAGTAGTTTAGAAATATGTAAATTATATGCAAATAAAGATAATAGAATAAATGTAATTCACAAAGAAAATGCTGGGGTTTCAGCAGCGAGAAATACAGGGATTGAAGCGGCTAATGGAGATTATATCGCTTTTGTGGATAGTGATGATTATATTGATGAAAATATGTATTTTAATATGATGCAAAAAGCTAATGAATATAATTGTGATTTAGTGATGTGTGATTGCTATAAAGTAAGGGGAAATAATAAGTCTATTTTCACTCACGATATAAGAAGCGGTTTTTATGACAAGGAACGATTATATAAAGAATACTTTGATAAACTACTTATGCTAGATTCAATAAATTATCCTGCAACTATATCTAGCTGTGTATTAATAGTAAAAACAGATATTATAAAAGAAAATAATTTAAGATATCCAGAAGGAATCAAATATTCTGAGGATTTAATTTTTGGTTCTCAAGTTATGTATTATGTGAACAGATTTTATTATTTAAAAAAAGAGTGTTATTACTATTATATAGACAATCCGAGTTCTGCTACTAATACATATTATGATAAGAAATGGGATAATTTCTTGGAATTATATAATAAAATAGATTGTTTCTTCAGTAAAAAGGAAGATTTTGATTTTACAAATCAGATAAATTATTGTTTATTATTTTTCATATATAATTCTATTGGAGATATATATGGTTCAAATGACAATTTGTTTGAGAAAAGAAGAAGAATATTAAAAATATTAAATGACAAACATGTTTGTGAGATGTTTAAGGCTATAGATATAGATAAATTAAACATAAGTAAGAAGCAGAAAATAGTTACTAAATGTTATAAATATAGAATGTTTATAACAGCTTTGATTATTTATATGAGCAAGAAATAAATAATAAGGGGGTGATTTATATAAAGAAGAGATTGTTGTTTGTAAATGGACATTTAAATGTTGGAGGCGTTGAAAAATCATTAGTTGATTTATTAAAAGCTATTGATTATGACAAATACGAAGTAGATTTAGTTTTATTTGAAGAATTAGGTGATTATGTTGATGAAATACCTAAAGATGTAAATGTAAAATTTTACGATTTAACAAATACATATGGAGCATTTTTTAAATGTATATTAAGCAATCTAAAACCAAATAAATTTAAGTATGCATTTATAAGAATAATATTTAACTTACAAAGAATATTTGGAGTTGGTGCAATTTCTTTATTAAAATCACTTTTTAAAGATTTAGGCACGTATGATTGTGCAATTGCCTATCGAATAGGAATTTGCAGTGAGTTTGTAGCTTATGTTGTTGATGCTAAGAAGAAGATAACTTGGTGGCATCATGGAAGTTATGATTATAATCAAAAACAAACTAAGAATATTGAGCAAGTATATGACAAGTTTGATTATGTTGTTTCTGTATCAGAAGGTTGTAAAGATATGATTTTGGAAAATGTTAATATTTCACCCCAAAATATAGTTGTTATTCCAAATATTATAGATTTTGAGGATATACAAAAGAAATCTTTAGAAAAAATAGAAGACAATTTGTTTTATAAAGATTTTATAAATATCGTAAGTATAGGAAGATTATCACCAGAAAAGGGAATGATTAATTGTGTTTTATCATGTAAACAGTTAATTGATTTAGGATATAAGATAAAATGGTTTTTGATTGGCGATGGTGTTGAATATGAAAAGATTAAAACGGAAATAGAAAATAATAAGTTAGAAGGGTATGTATTTTTATTAGGCAGAAAGAAAAATCCATATTCTTATTTAAGACATGCTGATATCTATGTACATCCTTCTTATGTTGAATCTATGTCGATTACAGTTTTGGAGGCTATGTGTTTGGACAAGCCATTGGTGGTTGCTAGATCAATAGGACCTTCGGAGTTTATTAGGAATGGAGAGAATGGATTACTGGTAGATGCGAGTGTCGATGGAATTGGAAATGGAGTTAAGAAATTAATTGATAATAAGGAATTATATAATAAATTAAATCATGGTGATTTAAATGTATTGGAGAATTATTCACAAAGCAATATTATTTTAAAAATAGACGAATTAATAAATAGAAATTAATATAGATGAGGTATTGAGTTATGAAAAATTGTTTTTTATATTCTCATGGTGGGAGTGGAAACCATGGGTGTGAAGCTATTGTAAGAGGAACACAGAAAATTATTGGTAAAGAAAATATGATGGTGTATTCTCTGAACAAAGAGGAAGATAAATTATATGGATTAGATAAAGTTGTTAGGTTAGGAGATTTAAGAATAAATTATAGTAAATTTAATATAAAGAGAATAGTAGCATCTTTAAAAATAAAATTATTTAAAGATTATTATTATGCGGAAAGAATAGCATTTGATCATTTATTTAATCAGTATGGAGAAAATGATGTGGCTATTTCAATCGGTGGAGATAACTATTGTTATTCTGGATATGACATGTATGAAGTATTAAATAATGAATTTAATAAAAATGGAGCAAAAACGGTTTTATGGGGATGTTCTGTGGAACCGAGTTTAATTGATGAAAGGATGTCAGAGGATTTGATGAAATATTCATTAATTGCAGCAAGAGAAAGTATTACTTATGAAGCAATAAGTAAGGTAAATAAAAATACTAAATTAATTCCTGACCCAGCATTTCAATTAGAAAAAATTGAGTTACCTTTACCACAATTTTTTGATGAATATAATACTATAGGTATAAATATGAGTCCACATATAATGACATGTGAATCTAATGAAGGGGCTACTATGGAGAATTATTCAGAGCTTATTGAACACATAATAAAAACTACAAATATGCAAATTGCATTAATTCCACATGTTGTTTGGTCAAGTAATGATGATAGAAAACCATTAAAAGTATTATATGACAAGTTTAAAGACACAAAAAGAGTTATTATGTTAGATGATTATAATTGTATGGAGTTAAAAGGCTTTATATCAAGATGTAGAATGTTTATAGGTGCAAGAACTCATGCAACAATTGCAGCATATTCTACATGTGTTCCAACATTAGTAATAGGATATTCTGTTAAGGCAAAAGGAATAGCTAAAGATATTTTTGGAACTTATGAAAATTATGTATTGCCAGTCCAATCATTATCAAATAAGAATGATTTGATAAATGCATTTGAATGGATGAAGGATAATGAAGATGGCATAAGAAAACATCTAAATGAATTTATGCCTGGATACAAAGAAAAAGCTTTAGAAGGTAAATCGGAGATAGAAAAATTATTAAATAAAAATAATTAAAAAGGTGTTTGCTATGTTAAAAAGAATAATAAAAAAGTTTAAAGATAAAATAATGGAGATATTTAATACAAAAACACAATTGGAAATTTTAACTGAAAGAGGTTTAAAATATGGAAAAAATTTTAATTTATACAATAGTGTTATAGATTATGGGCATTGTTTTTTAATTGAAATAGGGGATGATGTTACTATAACCAATAGTACAATATTGGCTCATGATGCAAGTACCAAAATGGATTTAGGCAAATCAAAAGTTGGAAAAGTGAAAATAGGGAGTAGAGTATTTATAGGTTATGGAAGCTTGGTTTTGTGTAATACAGTTATAGGAAATGATGTAATAGTAGGGGCGGGTTCTGTAGTTACAAGTGATATTCCAGATGATAGTGTAGTTGCGGGAAATCCAGCTAGAATTATTTGTAAAAAATCTGAGTATATAGAAAAGAATAGAAAATTAATGCAGACAAATCCTATTTATGATAATTTTTGGGAAAATAAAAGTGTTGAAGAAAAACAAAAAATGATAGATGAATTAGATGGAATTATAGGCTATGATGAATAGTTAAATATATACAGGAGGGATAAATGGAAAATTTAGTATCTGTATTAATACCGTGTTATAATGGAGAAAAATTTTTAGAACGTTTTTTTAGATGTTTATTTGAACAATCCTATAAATATTTAGAAATAATCTTTGTAAACGATGGTTCAAAAGATAGAAGCGAGATATTAGCAAAAAAATATGGAAAGCAATTGGAGAAAAAAGGAATTACATTTACATACATTTATCAAGAAAATAATGGTGCGGCTTCAGCTATTAATACAGCATTAAAATATGTAAATGGTGAATATATAATGCTTTATGATGTGGATGATATTATATTTCCGGATGCAATAAAAGAAAAAGTTACTTTTTTACAAAGTAATAAAGATTATGATATGGTTAGAAATAATGGATATATAGTGAATAATAATAATTTGGATGAAGTTTTACAATTATTTTCAGAAAATGATTATGAAAAAAATAATGAATATATTTTTGAAGATTTAATATTAGGAAAGACAAATAATTGGCCAGCAAGCTTTATGATTAGAAGTGGTGCTTTATTTAAACATATAAAAAACAAAGAAATTTATATTTCTCAATTTGGTCAAAATTTACAAGTAATGCTTCCAGTTGCTTATTTTGGGAAATCAGGATATATAGATAAACCTCTTATGAAGTATATTAGACATGCAAATTCACATTCAGATTTTAGTAATAAAGAAAAAAGATTAAAACTTATGAATGGTTATGAAGAGAATAGAGTAGAAATAATTAAACAATTAAATATCCCAGAAGAAGAAAAAGAGAAGTATTTCAAAGAAATAGCCATTTTATATTATAGGATAAGAATGCAAATAGCGTATCAAACAAAAGATATAGAACTATTTAAACAAGAGTATGAAAAGTTGATTAAATCAGGTGCAAATAATAAACAAGATAAAGAACTTTATTATAGGACAAAGAGTAATGTATATGATAAATTTTATTCTTTATCACATAGGATATTTAACAAGTTGAAGAGGGGGATACATAAATGATAGATATAAAAGAAAAATACATGTGTGATGGATGTCATGCGTGTTATAGTGTATGTCCAAAAGATGCGATAAGTATGGAGATAGATGATGAAGGATTTTGGTATCCAAAAGTTGATAATAATAAATGTGTAGATTGCAACAAATGTGAAAAAGTATGCCCTATCTTGAATAAAAAAGAAGTTAAGAGCCTTAAAAAAGCTTATGCATGTTATAACTTGGATGAAGATATAAGGATGAAGAGTTCTTCGGGAGGAACTTTTACAATATTAGCATCTGAGATTATAAAGGATAATGGCGTTGTATTTGGTGCTAAGTTTGATGAAGATTTTAATGTAGTGCATGATTATGTTGAGGATGTTGAAGGATTAAGCAAATTTAGAGGCTCAAAGTATGTTCAAAGTAATATAGGTGATTCATTTAGACAAGCTAAGAAGTTTTTGGATGATGGAAGAAAGGTATTATTCTCTGGGACACCTTGTCAGATAGCTGGGTTAAAGTCTTATTTAAATAAGGATTATGAGAATTTAGTAACTGTAGATCTTATATGTCATGGGGTTCCATCTCCGATGATATGGCAAAGATATATAAATGAGCTTGGAGATGGCAAAAAATTAAGTGCTATGACATTTAGGGACAAGTCAAAAGGATGGAATAGAGGAATTCTGAAGTATAGATTTGAAGATGGTAGTGAAATAACAGAAGAATATGGTGAGAGTTTATATATAAAAGGATTTATAAAAAATTGTTTTTTAAGACCATCTTGTTACAAGTGTAATTTTAAGACTTTGGATAGGATAAGTGATTTTACTTTAGGTGATTTTTGGGGAGTTGAAGAGTTGATTCCTGAAATAGATAAAAAAAGTGGAGTTTCACTTATAATGATTCATACTAAAAAAGCACAGGATTTATTTGATGACATAAATAGAAGTATATATTATGAAGAAGTTGATATTAATAAATCTATTGTATTTAATACATGTGCTATAGAGTCAGTTAAAAAT
>SKEA01001248.1_pt1 | contig 18982 bp, 20 predicted proteins | sample 4826601 | NCBI WGS metagenome assembly SKEA01 (sample SAMN11008821, study PRJNA524170) | human gut metagenome | biome: Human fecal sample; material: Feces; isolation source: fecal sample from pouch patient p13, p53 | host: Homo sapiens | place: Israel: Tel-Aviv | collected 2016-07-06 | reverse complement strand
ATAAAATATTCAACTATTTTTTAATCAATATCATTATTATATATTTAATAAGCAATTATTCATCTATTTAATATAATTTATAAATATAAAAAGTCACAACATATATAAAATAGTTTCCTATCTTATATATGTTGTGACTAAAATATCTTCTTTAATCTTCAGCTAATTTTTCACTAACTACTTTTTCTTTACTTTTCCAGAATAATACTGCTGATATTATTACTAATAAACAGAACCCTGCATATATCCAAAATAACTGATTTCCCATACTACCAAATAGAATTATTAATGATCCTATTATAGCTAATATTGGATTTATTTTAGAACTCCAAATTCCTTTGATTTCACCACTTCTTCCTAGCTGGAATACTTTAAAGTATAAAATAATATATAAAGTATAACTCATAGTTATTGATATTTCTGATATATCTGAATTTGGAAGAATTCCGAATTTAGTTGTTATATAATGAACAATAAACCATACTAAAGATATTAAAAATGCAACTAAAGCAGAATTTACAGGCATTAATATTTTTTCATTTACTTTAGAAACAAACTCTGAATTAGGGAACATATTTCTTTTTGCTAAAGAATGAGGTAATCTTATCATCCCTAAAGTTAATCCATTAATTGTTCCCATTATAGATATTATTACAAATACTAATACTATTTTAGCTCCCCATGGACCTAATAAACTATTAGCTGCTAAATCAACATGAGCATCACCAAGCTCCATAATTGTTTCTGGTCCTACGTAAATACTTATTCCAACAAAATATAGTACGTACATAACTAAAATAAATATTGGTGCTATTATTAAAGCTTTTGGTAAATTTCTTTTTGAATCTTTTATTTCATGAGCTATAGATGTAGATACTACCCAGCCATCAAATGAAAATGCAATTGGTGCTATAGCAGCAATCCAACCAACTGATTGCATTGATGTTACATGACTTAATGTGATATTGCTTGTATCACCAAAAATTAATCCCGCAATTGCAATTAAAATCAATGGTATTAATTTTATAATAGTAGATGCATTTTGAAATAATCCACCTAACTTTGCAGATAAAGTATTAATTATAAATAAGAATGCCATGATAGCAAAACCTATCAGCATTTGTATTTCTAAAGTACCTTCTACTCCAAATAACAGACATATATATATTCCTGATACCCAAGAAACAACTGCTATTAAAGTAGGAAAATATAAAAATGTTTGGAACCATCCAAATGCACATGCTAATGATTTATTATAATTCTCTTCTGCATATGCTATTATTCCTCCTGATTGTGAGCTTCTAGATGCAAGTTGTGATATTGTTAAACTTCCAAATATTATTGCAATAGCGGCTATACAAAATACTAATACTCCTAAAGCAATACTTCCACCCGTAGCAACTAGTATATTATCACTTTTAAAGAATATCCCTGATCCTATAACTATACCAACTATCATAGTTATGGCTGTAAATAATCCATATTCGTTCTTCTTCATGTTTTTCCCCCCATTGTTCTTTCATAACTTTTCTTAAGAATAGATCTTTTCACCTTTTATTTCCTATGAAAACAAAGGTTAATTCTTCTATTATCTGCTAGGTTTCTATTAATATATCATGAATTTGTTATTTAGTAAATATTGCATTGTATCTTTTTTATTTTATCAATTTTCTTTTAACATTTTTAACAATTTATTGAAATATCATTTAAAAATCTTATCTCCCATTTGAATAAAGCTTTGTAAAGCCATAAAGAATTTTATGTCACATCTTTCATTACTATTTATTATTCTTATTGCATCTTCTTTAGATAATAATAATGTTTCTATATCCTCATCTTCTTCTAAATTTTCATCAGATACCTTTCCAGAACATGTACAATAAACTAAAGAAACTGATTCATCTGTCATTCCTGGTGATAAATATAATTTTTGTCCAATTTTATTTTCTATAACTTCTTCTAAGTCTAACCCTGTTTCTTCCTTTAACTCTCTTTTTACCGTTGATATAATATCATCATTATTATCTATTAAACCAGCTGGTAATTCGTAAACATAATTATTTAGTGGTATTCTAAATTGTCTTATTGCAACTAACTTTTTTTCTTCCTTATGATAAGCTAATATAACAACTGCATCAACTTTATCTTCTTTTCCATTAAAAAATTGATCCTCTAATACTTCTTTGCTTTTTCTAGTGGCAATAGTCCAAGTCTTTTTATTTCCACCTTTATTTATATAATTAGCATTATAAAGACTTAAAAATTTAGTTTGTGATAATGCTTCTATATTTTGTACTTTATTTTTCATTTCACCATTCTCCTCCATTTTATCCTATAGATATATATTATAATACTATCTTAAAACTACTTTATAATTATAACTTATAATTTATAATTTTATAACATAAATTTATGTAATAAAAGAAAAAAGCACTAATAATTAGCGCTTCCTTTATTAACTATTTCCTCAAATTCATTTTCTGTTATATTTTTATCACAAATCAATGCTTTTTTTAATAATTCTTCTCCCTGATTATTTAAGGCTACTTTACCAATTATATCTCCTGAATTTTTATTTATTGTATTGAAAACTTCTACTTCTATAGCCCCTTCACCCTTAAAGCCATATTCAAAGTCACACTCTTCAATAACACTTCCTAAACTAATAAATTCTGATGATTTTACAATATCCTTTACATTGTCATTCTTAAAGGAATAGTTATCTACAACATATTTATATATATTTTCTGTAACATTCCATCTATCACTACAATTTAAGACAACTATAATTATATTTCTTCCTTCATGCTTTACTGAAGATACTAAGCATTTTCCTGCTTGCCCTGTATAACCTGTTTTAACTCCATTTGCTTCTGGAATTTTATATAAAATTTTGTTTATATTATTATAATCTCTTGTAAAATTTGAAGTATCTCTAGTTATACTTTTTGTTCCACAAATTTGACAGAACAACTCACTTTCCATAGCTTTTGTAGTTAAAAGAGCTAAATCATATGCACATGTATAATGCTTAGGACTATCTAACCCATGTGGACTTTCAAAGTGTGAATTTATTAATCCCAAGCTAATAGCATAATCATTCATTATCTTAGCAAAGCCTTCAACACTTCCTCCTATATCTTCAGCAATGGCTATAGCTGCATCATTCCCTGATTTATACATTAATCCGTATAGCAACTCTCTTAATCTTATTTTCTCTCCTGCTACATATCCTACTTTTGACCCTCTAATAGATGCTGCATTTTTACTTATGGTAACTTCTCTATCTAGGTCCCCATGAGTTATTGCAACTAAAGCTGTAAGGATTTTTGTTGTGCTGGCCATTGGTACTATTTCGTCAGCATTTTGTTCAAATAAGACTTGCTTTGTTTTACTATCTAAGGCTATTGCATTCCTTGCTGAGACTTTAATATTATTTAGTATATTGCTCATATCTACATCATCTATTTCATCATCTTCAAGTATTGCTAACTCATTATCATCTTCATCTTCAAAACATTGAGCATATGCACAATTACTTAACAGTTGGAAAATTATTAAAAACAAACTCAAAGTTATTCCTACTTTTTTAAATTGCATCATTAGTATCACTCCTATTTTCTCCTTACACTTGTAGTATTTTCATTTATAAAAATTTTAAACCTAAATAATAAATTTTTATGATTTATATTTTATTTTTGTGGCAATACTATAAAAAGTTAGTGGAGGTTAATTATGCTTTTTTTTATAATTATTACTTTTTTAATATTAATTTTATTTATACCTATACCTTTAAAGTTTAAGCTTCATTATTCAAAAGATAGGTATTATATAAAATTTTATAATATTAATATAATATCTAATGATAATGGTATGATTAAAAAATTTTTAGATAAAAAAAAGGGTAAAGAAAAAAATATAAAAGAATTTAAAACAAAAGCTTCAAAACTTAAAGATTATATGGATATTGATTCTAATAAAAAAAATTTAAAACCTCTTATAAAAACCCTTTATATTAATCTAAAAAGAAATAAATTCAAACCATCGATAAAGTTTTCTAGTGATATTATTTATTCTCTAGGAGATGCAAGCAGAACTGCTATATGTTTAGGTCTATTTTATAATATTAACCCCATTTTAATTTATCTTTTTTCTATATTATTTAAAGTTAAATTGTTAAAAAATAATTTAAATCCAATATTTAAAGATGAAATACTATTTGAGTTTACAATAAGTAGTATAATTACCTTTAATTTAGCTCAAATTATTTATATATTCTTTATTATTTATAAATCTATTCGTAAAAATAGGAGGTGACTCCCTAAATATAGGGATTATTATGACTGATAAGCATGAATTAGAAAATTTAATGAGAAGTACTATGGAAAACTTACGTGATATGATAGATGTTAATACTGTAATTGGAGATGTTGTAGAAACTAGTGATGGTACTTCTATTGTTCCAATTTCTAAAGTTTCTTTTGGTTTTGCATCTGGCGGAAGTGAATTTGGTAATCATACTTCCCTAAGAAGAGAAGATGAAAAATATCCTTTTGGTGGTGGATCTGGTGCTGGAGTTAGTGTTAAACCAATTGCTTTTTTAATTATTAAGGATGGAATGGTAAGATTACAACCAGTTGATTATGATAATAGTGTCGATAGACTAGTTGATTCTATCCCACAAGTTCTCGATATGGTAAAGGGATTTTTTAGTGATAAAAAAGTCGATAATAACGATATATTATAAGAAATATAGCTACTGAAAAAACTATTCAGTAGCTATATTTTTATACTTCTTTATCTGATGCAACTTCTGCATCTTCTATATAATTCTCATTATTTTCATCTTTTATTTCATCATTAATATCTTCAGAGTTCATATCTTTAAGTGCTTGATTTAGAACATCCATAGAGCTCTTAGCCTCTTCATCACTATACAAATCAAGTGATGGTAATTCTTTTAATGTTTCTAATCCGAATTGTCTTAGAAATTCATCTGTAGTTCCATAAAGTATAGGTCTACCTGGAACTTCTAATCTTCCTATATCCTTTATCAGTCCCTTTTCAATAAGTTTTTGAATAGCTGATTCTGACTTAACACCTCTTATCTCATCTATATCAATACGTGTAATTGGTTGCTTATATGCTATAATTGCTAAGCTTTCTATAGATGCTTGTGAAAGTGAATGTCTTTTATTCTTCTTTAATAACTTTTGAATATAATCTGAATTTTCACTTTTAGTAACTAGTTGATAAGCTCCATCTATACTTATTAATCTAATTCCCCTATTTTCATCTTCATATTCACTCATCATTTCTTTTATTATTTCTTCAACAACCTTATCTTTAATCTCTAAATTATTGCTTAAATCCCTTAATGATAATGGTTCCCCACTTACAAATAGCATTGATTCTATAGCTGATTTTATATTAGCCTTTCTAGATAGCTCTTTAAATTCATACTGCTTAACATCAATGTTACTCACTATCTCTCCTCCTCTTGATAAGTATATTTCCGAAACTCTCATCTTGATAAACGTTAATAGTTCTAATTTTTATAAGCTCAAGTAACGCTAAAAATGTAACTACAGTTTCAAGTTTACAAGAACTTTCTTTCATTAAGTCCTCAAATTCAATTACTTTACTTGAATTAACTCTTTCTAAAAGCTCGTTCATTTTATCTTCAACCTTATACTTATCTACGTATATTTTCTTTTGTACTACATTAAATTTATTTTGTTTTTCTCTATAGTTTTCTAATATTTTATTATAAATATTATACAAATCTAACAATGTTATATTTTTAAATATGTCAACATTATTAACTGATTCACTTTTAACTTCCTCAATTGTTTCTGGCTTCTTACTATAAACATCGCCTTGATTTATATATAGCTCTTTAAAAAATTCAGATACTGATTTTATCTTCTTATACTCAATTAATTTTTCCATTAATCTCTTTTCAATATCTTCTTCATTTTCTTCCTCTTCTACTTTTATCTTAGGAAGAAGATTTTTTGATTTTATCTCTATTAATGTAGCTGCAACAACAATAAATTCTGATGTTATCTCAAGATCCATAACTTTTCTTGTATTAAGATACTCTAAATATTGATTTGTAACTTTATATATTTCTACATTATATATATCCATCTTATTCTTCTTTATAAGATGTAATAATAAATCAAAAGGTCCTTCAAAATCTGCCACTTTAATCTTTGGCAATTCCATTAATTCATCCCGCCTTTGTGTTTTTATTATGCTACTTTTAAGGGTTTCATAACTTATATAATAACAATTTTCTCTTAAAAGAACAAGCCTTAAAGATGCTCGTGAAAATATATATCTTTAGGCTCATCTTGTAGTGTGTAATCCTCTACTAAAACGTAAAAATCACTATCAAAACATATCTTCCCATAAATATTAATCCATTGCCCTTCTTCTAAATTAGATTTTATACCCTTTACTTTTATTTGTATTTTTTCCTTATCAGCTTGACAGCATTTTATCACTTGCCTAGTTATAATCATAAAATCTGAATTATTTTCATCTTTATCAATATATCCTAAAAATAATATATTTTTTCCTTCATATTCATCCTTATATTCTTCAATTTTATTTAACATATCATAATTTTCACTATTTATAATTATTGCACCAGTATGATTTTTAAGTAATAAATTCTCATTTATATCCTCATTTCCTCTTAATAATGGGAAAAGATATAACAATATTACTCCAATGAATAATGTGAATGTTAAAGGAATAAATTTATTTGTAGTTTCTACTCTCCTTTTTATTGTAAAAATCCTACCAAATTGAAACACAGAAAAAACACTTAATATTATTATACTTAAATAGAAATAAATAATCATATCACTACTTACAAAGTTAGTTATATTTCCACTTTTTATTAAAAATATTATAGATAAGTCTAATAATATTAATATAATAAACCATATTAACTCATCAATATTAAATTTCTTCATACACACCTCTTATATTAGTCAAAATCTAAAAAACTTAATTTTCTAATATTTTTTGAAATTATACTATTGCTAGGCATATTCCAAATACAACTATACAAATTATTAAAAATAATTGTAATACAAATCTCTTTTTAAAAAATCCAAAAGATAATATTAAATTCTTTAAATCCATCATTGGCCCTAATATTAAAAATGCTATTACTCCAGCCACCCCAAAATTCTCCATAAATCCTTTTGCAACAAAGGCATCTGCTTCTGAGCATAAAGATAATAAAAATCCTAATAACATCATTACTCCTATTCCAACTACCTTTCCTGATGTCATATTATTTATTAAACTGTCTTGAAGAAATACTACAAAAATACTTGAAAGAAGTGCACCAAAAATAAAATAAACACTAATATTTAAAAACTCATTAGATGCATTTAAAACTAGATTTTTTATTTTACCCTTTAATGAAATATAATAATTATTACTAAAAGTACAACAATCACAGTAAAGAGCAGCTTCTTCACTTTTTAAAACTTCTGTATTTTTCTTTTTATCATAAATTAATCCAACAATCATTCCAACTATTAAAGCTCCTATAACTCCACCTATTGTTCTATATATAACAATATTAATATCATTAGGAAATGCATAATATGTAGACATAATTACAACAGGATTAACTATAGGAACTGCTAACATAAACGTTATCCCAACTCCTATAGGTAATCCTTTTTTTATTAAACTTCTTGTAATTGGAACTATTGCACATTCACATACTGGAAAAAGTATTCCTGATATAGCTGCTATAAAATATGCTATGATACTATTTTTAGGAATTATTTTTTTTATTAATTCATCTGATACGTAAATTTGAATTAAAGCTGATAATACTGCTCCTATTAGTAGAAACGGTAATGCTTCAACGATAATCCCTAAGTAACTCCACATCCATGATTCAAATTTACTTATACTCACTTTCTCACCCGCTATCTTACTTTCTCATATAATCTATTAATTTCACCCTAATATTTCTTACTAACTTTTCTTCTAACAGCTTACTATTTTCTAAGGCTAAATTAAAATCATTATTGCTTTCTGCTTTTATTATTTGTGCCTTATGATTTAAACTTTCCAATAGTTTAATACCCTTTTCTACATCTAAACTTTTTTCTATATCATAATTATTAATTACAATTACATCACTATTTTGTATAAATGGTAATAATATTTCTCCCATATTCATAACATAGAACTCAATATTCCTTCCATCACAAATAAAATAAATAGTTGAAAGCTTTATCAATTTACCCGTCTCATTATCAAATACGCACTTATATAAATGCTCTAATGTATCTGTTCCGTTATATTCTATAATTATTCTATGAGGTCTATATTTTTTTACTATTGCAAAAATTTCATTATTAAGCTCTATAGTATCCCCCATAAAACCAATATGTTTTACACTTTGTCCATTTTCATTTAATTCATTTATTTGAGTATTTCCACTTTCACAAGTAACAACAACTATTTTTTCTTTATCTGCAATTGTTTTATTTATTAAGGAATTAATAAAGGCTGACTTACCAGCCCCTAAAAATCCAGTAACTACTTCTATGCCAACCTTCATATCTCCACCTTCTTAATTAATTAAAATTTAAATCATAACTTACAAAAAAAACTTCTTAATTTTCTCTTTATTTAAGTTGGTCCCAATAAATGAAATAACAGTTTCTCCTCTATATGCTATCTTTTGCATATTTATTTCAGATAAGGTGTAATCAAATTGTTCCTTACCATTTTTAGTATTAACAATTCCCTTTGCCCTAATTATTTCACCAAATTCAAAACTATTTTTTATAAAATTAAACTTACTTAATAACTCCTCTCTAGATAAATCTCTGTCTATTTTTAAAGCAAAACTTTCAAATAAATTTTCTTCACTTTTTTCCTTTTTAATATTTCCATAATTAAGATTACTCTTTCTAAAATTAACTTTTTCTTTTACATTACCTTTATCCTTAGAGAAAAATAACTTTGGAATTAACTCCTCTGATTTTGTATTATCCCATTGTCTTCCCATTATTATCGCCTTGGAATTTAACTTATTGATTTCAACTTGTAATCTTCTTACTTCTTCATTACTAATATTTTGAGTTCTACTTAAAATTATAATATCTGCATTTTTTATTTGATTAATAAAAAAACTCTTAAAGTTAGTTAAGTACAAATCAAACTTTTCTGCATCTACTACAGTTATAGCTTTCTCTACTTCAGCTATGCCCTTCAATTCTTTTTCAATAAACACCTTTTTTATATCACTTAATTTGGCAACCCCTGTTGGCTCAACTAATAGTCTATTTACATTGCAATTTTCAACAACATCTAGTATTGATTCTTTAAAATCTCCAGTAACTTGACAACAAATACATCCTGCATTTATCTCTTTTACTAAAGTATTTGTTCTTTTTAAAACTGCACCATCAATACTTACTTCTCCAAATTCATTTTCAATTATGGCAATTTTCTCTTTATAATAATCCTCTTCTATAAGCTTTTTAATTAATTGTGTTTTTCCTGCTCCAAGAAACCCCGAAAAAATCTCTACTTTAACACTCATAACTCATTGCTTTCCCTTATTATTGTTCTCAAAAAATTCTATGATTTATATTTAATATTTATGCAAAGTTTATTTCTTAAGAAATATTGAATATTAAATCTATCTTATACATATAATAATATTGTAAACGTATTACTAATCAGTGAACGTTATACAACAAAAAAGGAGCTGCTATTTAGCAACTCCTTTTTTGCTGTATCTTATTCTTATTTGTGCAAAGCATCTAAAACTAATTGAGCTGTAGAAATATTTGTTGCAAGTGGTATTGCATATACATCACATAATCTTAGTAATGCATTAATATCTGGCTCATGTGGCTGTGATGTTAATGGATCTCTTAAGAATATAACTAAATCTAATTTTTGCTCTGAAACTAGTGCTCCTATTTGTTGATCTCCACCAAGCGGACCACTTTTTAATCTATGAATCTCTAAATTAGTGTTTTCCATTATTCTTAGACCAGTAGTTCCTGTTGCATAAAGTTCTAATTTAGATAACCTTTCCTTATTTGCTTTTGCAAAATTAACCATTTCATCTTTTTTCTTATCATGTGCAATTAATGCTACTCTCATTTGTACTCTCTCCCTCTCTTACTAAACTTTATATAAATTTTTAATTTATAACTTAATTATTTTTTCGAAACATATATATTATCTTTTATATAGAATCTCCATAAGAAATCTTTTGCCTCTTCAGCATAATCTATTCCTATTCTCTTGCTTTCAACAATTTCAAAGTCTTCATTATTATCATCAGTAATATATACGGCTCCCTTTTCATAAAGCTTTATTGCATTTAAATCTTTATTTAATAAATAAGCTAAACATAACTTTGATGGCCCATTAGTTAAATTTTTTGATTGAGCTCTTGTAAGTTCATCATATTTCTTATTATACCTTATATTTGAAATATAATCTAGTTCATTAATTGGTTCAATAGCTCGAATTAAAACAGCTTCAGCTACATCTTTTTTATTAGTAACAACATTAAAGCAATGATATAATCCATATATAAAATAAATATATGAAACTCCTGGATCTTCATATAATATTTCTGTACGCTTAGTTCTACGTCCATTATAAGCATGGCAAGCTTTATCTATTGATCCTATATACGCTTCAGTTTCAACAATCTTACCTTTCAAAATTTTTCCATCAACTTCTCTAACTAGTACTTTCCCAAGTAAATCTTGTGCAACATCTAGGGCACTTCTATTATAAAAATCTTTAATTATAATCATTTGTGTATCTCCTAAATTTAAATAAAATTATATTATAATTAATATTATTTCTTATAATAACTATTAAAATACTTACTTATTTAACCTTCGCACCACATTCACCACAGAACTTTGCATCACTTTTAATTGCTGCACCACATTCACTACAGAATTTATTTTTCTTTTCTATATTTTCTATAGTTACAATCTTTGCTCCACAATTACTACAGAATTTTGCTCCTTCACTTAAACTTTCACCACAACTTTTACAAGTATTTTTATTATTTAATGATGAACCTAACTCCATATTTTTCTTAATTTCATTCATCATTTGCATCCCCATTTGCATTCCCATACCCGCTTGAGCCATATTAGCCATACTACTATTAGGATTTTTCTCCATAGCTTCAGTCATAGCCACATTTTGATAATGACCAATATTACCAACCATTCCATAGGCAGCATTTTTATTAATCATATTTTGTACTGAATCAGGATAGCTAAAGTTTTCAATATTTAAGGTTGTTACAGTTAGACCTATTTTTATCATTTCCATATCTAAATCTGTTTTTATACCTTTTGCTATTTCAAAGGAATTTGATTGTAAATTAAACATATCCTTTCCTTCTTTAACAATCCACTTCATTAAAAGCTGATCAACAACAGCTAAAGCTCTTTGTTTTACATCATCTACAGTAAATTGATTTTTAATTCCTGCAATTTTATCAATTAAAGTCATATAATCACTTATTTTAACATTAAATGAACCAAAAGCTCTTATTGGCATTCCTCCTAGCATTCCTGGAGCTTGAATATTAATTGGACTTTTAGTACCCCATTTTACTAAAAACTCTTTAGAATTTATAAATAAAATCTCAGCCTTAAGCCCTGATTTAAAACCAAACTTAAATCCCTTTAATGTTGATAAAAATGGAATTATTTCTGTTTCAATTTCATAATTACCTTCTTCAGTAAAAATCCCTTCAACTTTTCCATTGTACAGAAATATAGCATCTTGACCAGGTCTTATAATTAATCTACTACTCTTTTTTATTTCGCTATTTTTCCATTTCCAAAAAATAACGTCATTTCTTGTTTCATTCCATTCAATTACATCCAAAAATTGGTTGCTAAATAAACCCATTTCCTATTCCTCCTGCTATTTATACTAGCATTGTTTTATTGTTTGCTTTCCTTTAATTTAGCTAATTCATCCTCAATTGCACTGCTACTAGAACTTTTCAAAGCTACTAATTCATCTTCTACTAAAGAATTTTTAGTATCATATTTACTCATTAAATCATCTATGCTATCTGTTTGTTTAGTATTTAATTCAGACATTGCATTAGCTTCATCCAACATTCTATTAGCCTTTTCTTCCATTCTACTAAAAGAATCTATACTTGAATCAGAATTATTAATTGAAGAACTCATTTTATTTACTCTTTCTTGCATTTTTGCCGTTGCCATTTTTGCTTTAATGGTACTTCTTCTTTCATTAAGCTCTTCTATTTGCATATTTAATTTATTATACATTTGTTTCATCTTTTCAGAGTTAGCTTTTGCTGCTTCATATTTAGTATTAAGTGTTGTTAATTTCTCTGTTAATGATACTTTTTTAGATAAGAATTGTCTTGCATCATCGTCATTTCCTGCTTCTACAGCTCTTTTTGCATAATCTAACATCTTATTTACATCATTTTGACATTCATCAACTTCTCTTTTTGCCCTAATTTCCTCTGCCATAATAGATGCAGTTTCTGCTTTAACTTTATTTAAATCATCATTTAAATTCCTCATTACTTGATCTATCATTTTTACTGGGTCTTCAGCCTTATCTAATAAAGCATTAATATTAGATGACATTATGTCAGTGAATCTTTTTAATATTGACATATATATTCCTCCTAAATTCATTTCCCTTATTTATATAACTATATTTTACTATTATTTAATTTAAAACAAAATTCATTATTATATATAATTTAAAACTATTTTTATAACTCTTATAATATTGATCCATATAATTTATCCTCTTTTGTATATACGGTAACAGTAAATGTTCCTAATGGTCTAAAATTTCCATTAGTAGCGGATAAGTATCCTCTAAACTCTAATGTTACTTGATCTTCCAACTTTTCTTGTAAAATTACTTTATCTATTTTAAAGTAAACTGGATCATTTTCACCTATTCCAAATTGCTCACCTAAAAATTGTACATTTTCCATAATACTTTCTTTTTCTTCACCTGAAATTAGTTCAACCCCATCACTTGTACTATCCCAGTCACTTACAATAAAATCATATACCCCTTGATTTTTAGCTAAATATTCTGTTAATAAATTTAACCCAAAATCTACTTCTTTATATTCACCTTCAACATATGGAATGTCTCCATAATCATGATATATTAAATCTCCATCATTTAGCATATTTATATCTTTACTAGATTCATATATTTTCCCAAGTGCAGTAAATTGTGTATAAACCTTAGGTTCTTCCACTTCCTTTTCATTTTCTACAACTTCATTATTTATATTATCATTGCTATTTACATTACTGTTATTATTACTTGAACAACCAGTTAATAATCCAAGCATAATAATGGCACATATTATCTTTTTTTTCAAAATACTCACCTTCCCATATTTACATTTTAATATAAAAAAAGAGATTAATCCATTATATAAATGTTTTAATCTCTTTAAATATATTAATTTTCTTTAAACACCTTTTTTAAATAAATTTTTCATATTATCCTTTAAGTTATCTATAAATCCGCCTTTTTCAACGTCTCTATCACAATATAGATCAACTTCTCCAACTTTTTGATCCCCTAGATATACTTCACATTTTCCTACAACTTCACCTTCTGTGTAGCTATCTTTCATTTCATCTAATACTATTTTGTTTATTGGTTCTCCATCGCTACCTTTTAAAGTAACAATGACTAAGTCATCCTTTGCTTTTGCTATAAAGAATCTATCATTACTCTTACCTAAATAAACAGTTTCTACCTCATCATCTTTATTAAATAATTTCTTTCCTTCATATTTAGAGAATCCATAATTCATAAGCATACTTGCATCACGGTTTCTAACTTTATATGTTGGAGCTCCCATTATTACTGCAAGCATTCTAACATTATTTCTAACTGCTGTAGCACTTATACAATATTTAGCTTCTTGTGTAAATCCTGTTTTTAATCCATCACAGCCATCAAAGAAACGAACTAATTTATTATGATTTACTAATTCTATTGGGCTTTTTCTTCCTTCAGATATAGTATCCATATATGTACCACTATATTTTAATATAGTAGGATGCTTTAATAATTCTAATGACATTATAGAAATATCTCTTGCAGTTGTTACATGCCCTTCTTCTGGCAAACCGTTACAGTTTTTAAAAGTTGTATTTGTCATACCTAACTCTTTAGCACGTTCATTCATAGCCTTTACAAATTCCTCTGTTGAACCAGCTAAAAATTCTGCCATAGCAACAGCAGCATCATTTCCTGATGCAATAGCTATACCTTTTAGTATTTCTTCTACTGTTCTAACTTCACCAACATCAAGAAGCATAGTGCTTCCACCCATTTTCTTTGCATTTTCACTACAAATAATCTTGTCATCCAAGCTTATTTTTCCACTATCTACAGCTTCCATTGCAAGTAACATTGTCATTATCTTTGTAACAGATGCTGGCGCAAATTTTTCGTCTGGATTCTTTTCGTACAATACTGCTCCACTTATAGGCTCAATAAGTAATGCAGATTTTGCATCTACATTCATTCCCTCTTCTAAACATGCAGTATAAACATCATTTGGATATTCCTCCTCTGAAGCTTCCTTAACTGCAGCAATTGGAACAACTGTATTTAAACATAATAAACATAAAAGAATAATAGAGATTTTGTTAAATATTTTCTTTTTCATTTGTTCTCCTCCTTTTAAGCTTATTATTTCCTAAAAAAATAAAAATATGATAAAAAGAATTTAACATTCTTTTTATCATATTTTATAAACATCAAGTTATTATAAAACTTATTTAGATTGTCAAAATCACCTCAGTAATTCTAACTTAAATATAAAAATCATTTAATAAAACTATCTTACTATATCATATATTAATGGTATATTTAAATCATAATTATCTTCAATAACTATATTTTCTAAGATACTTTTTCTAGCCTTTTCAATTTTCTCCTCACTATTTGAGTGTATGTATGCTAGAACATCTCCTTTATTGACCTTTTCGCCTCTTTTCTTATTTAAAACAATACCTACAGCTAAATCAATTTCACTTTCTTTAGTTGCACGACCTGCTCCTAATTCCATAGCTATAAGACCAAATGCTTCTGCATGAATCTTTGTTATATAACCATCTACAGGTGAAGTAACTTTCTCTACATATTTTGCTTGAGGGAATTTGCTATAATCATCAATTGGACTAATATCTCCACCTTGCGCCTTAACAAAATCCTTAAGCTTTTCTAGCCCTTTTCCATTTTCTATATTTTCCATAAGCATTTTTCTTGCTTCTTCTTCACTTTCTGTCATCTTAGCACAAAGTAACATATTTGAACCAATTGTTAATGTTAAATCTAAAAGATCTTTAGGCCCATTACCTTTTAATAACTCTATAGCTTCTATAACTTCTAAACTATTTCCAATAGCATATCCTAAAGGTTGATCCATATCAGATATAACTCCAATAGTTTCTCTTCCTAAATACTTTCCTATATCAACCATTTCCTGCGCTAGTTCTTTAGCTGTTTCTGGTGTTTTCATAAATGCACCATCACCAACTTTAACATCTAAAACTATTGCATCTGCACCTGAAGCTAACTTTTTGCTCATTATACTTGATGCAATTAATGACATATTATCAACTGTTGCAGTAACATCTCTTAATGCATATAATTTTTTATCTGCTGGAACTAAGTTTCCACTTTGCCCCATTATAGCAATATTGATTTTATTAACATTTTCCATAAACTGTTCTTCAGTTAGTTCAACTGAAAATCCTTTAAATGTTTCTAACTTATCAATAGTTCCTCCAGTATGACCAAGTCCTCTTCCTGACATTTTTGCAACTGGAATTCCAAGTGATGCTACTAAAGGAGTTAAACAAATTGAAGTTTTATCTCCAACTCCACCTGTAGAATGTTTATCTACCTTTACACCTTTTATATTACTTAAATCTATTTTATCTCCAGACTCAACCATAGCATTAGTTAAATCTGCTGTTTCTCTCTTATTCATCTTATTGAAGAAAATTGCCATAAGCATTGCTGATGCTTGATAATCTGGTATTTCTCCTTTAGTAAATCCATCAACAAAAAAGTTTATTTCTTCTTTTGTTAATTCTTCACCTTTTCTTTTCTTCATAATTAGATCATACATTCTCATAAGTCTTTCCTCCTCTAGCTATTTTAGTATATCATTCAAGAAACTTTTACCTACTAATTCATTTTGTACATTAAAGAAATCTAATATAGTTTTTCCTATATCAGCAAATGTTTCTCTTGTTCCAATGTTAACACCAGGTTTAACATTTTTACCATATACAAGAACTGGTATGTGTTCTCTTGAATGATCAGTGCTGCTAGTAGTTGGGTCGCAGCCGTGGTCTGCTGTAATTATAAGTATATCTTCTTCGTCCATTTTACTATAAATTTCTTGTAATCTATTATCAAAATCTTCAAGGGCCTTTCCGTATCCAGCTGGATCATTTCTATGTCCATACAACATATCAAAGTCAACTAAATTTGTAAAGATAAGTCCTTCATTTACAGTGTCCATATATTCTAAAGTCTTATCTACACCATCCATATTGCTCTTAGTATGAACTGCACTTGTAATACCCTTTTTATTATAAATATCTTCTATCTTCCCAACAGCTGCAACTTCATAATTTGCATCCTTTAAATATTCAAGCATAGTTTTATTAAATGGATCTAATGCATAATCCCTTCTGTTAGAAGTTCTTTTAAAGTTTGGAGCTTCACCAATAAAAGGTCTTGCAATAACTCTTCCTACTGCCCACTTATCAACAAGCATATTTCTTGCTATTTCACACATTTCATATAGTTTTTCAACCGGAATAACATCTTCATGTGCTGCAATTTGGAATACGCTATCTGCAGAAGTATATATAATAGGATAACCAGTTTTTACATGCTCTTCTCCCAAATCTTCAATTATTTGAGTTCCTGAAGCTACTATATTACCTAATATCCCTTCAATATTTGCTCTTTTCTTAAATTCATTTATTATATCATCAGAAAATCCTTGTGGATAAGTATTTAAAGGTTCTTCAAGTATAACTCCACTTATCTCCCAATGGCCTGTTACTGTATCTTTTCCTTTAGATGCTTCTTCACATCTACCAAAAGCTCCTATTGCATTATCACATTTTTTAGGAGCATTTACCCCTTCGATATTACCTATTCCTAGTTTCTCTAATTCATTTATTTCAAGACCGTTACAGCTTTTATATACATTGTCTAATGTATGACTTCCTTCATCACCATAACTTTTAGCATCTTTTAATTCTCCAACTCCAACACTATCTAATACTATTAATATAGCTCTTTTCATATTGTTTTCTCCTTTCGTGTATAAAGCCCCTTTTTCAAAGCTCTTAAGCTCTTGGATGGGAGTTCTTATAAACTAAGTTTATTTTATCATTATTTATTATTTCATAGTAAGTATCCATATAAGTTAATACTTGATTTCCTAAAAGCTTTTGTACTGCCCTTACATTTGCTCCATTTTGTAATAAATGTACAGCAAAGGAATGCCTAAAGGTATTTAAATTAACATCTTTATTTATTCCAGCTTTATGAGAATACTCTTTTACAATTCTCCAAACACCTTGCCTAGTTAATTGATTACCATTTAAATTTACAAATAAATTTGCCACTCCAGCAGAAGCAATTATATCCCTTACAGATAAATACTCCTTTAATGCAGCTTCTGCACTTCTGCCTATTGGTATAAGTCTTTCATAATTTTTATTATCATGACACCTAACATAGAGTAAATCAAGGTTTACATCCTCTACTGCTAGACTTATTATTTCAGAAACCTTCATACCAGTTGCATACATTAACTCTAATAAAGCATTGTCTCTTATTCCCTTATTGCAATCTTTATCAACTATCTTAATTATCTTATCTACTTCCTCCACAGTTAATATTTCTGGAAGTTTTTTAGATTGGTCGGTACTCTTATAATATATCTTGGGTATATCTCTAATTATTTTTTGATCCTTTAAATAATTATAAAAACTTCTTAAACTAATAACAATTCTACTTATAGACCTTTCAGATTTTCCCTCTTCTAAAAGATGATCTATATAATTTTTAACTGTTACATTATCAGTTTCATCTAAATATATATCTTTACCATTTAGATATTTAATATACAAATTAACATCAGTTACATAAGCATAAACAGTATTATCACTTTTATGACTTTCAAGCAATGACTCCCTATATTCATTTACTATTTCTTTCATAATTCTCCCCATTCCCACCTTATTTATTATTATTCGACACTTGCTTTTAATTTCCTTTTATAATTATCTATTTATTAAACAACTTTATAAACATTTGTTACTACGAATTTAATGATATTTGGACAAATATAGGCTTCAATAAAAGTACCGATAATAAATACACATGCAAATACCCCTATCTTCAAAATTAGTTCTCTCTCTACTATTGTATTTACTTTACCTTTATTAAAGAACCTTTCTTTAAGTTTTGTTGAAGAAAATTCAATTCCAACTATACTTAATACAATAAAACAAGGAATATAAATAATATTTTGTGGTATTGTGGAGGCTAAAGCAAGCCATAATCCTTTTCCTTCAAATGTTGAAATTAGAAAACTGAAAGTATATCCTAATGTAAATCCTTTAATAAGATCTACAAGTAAAATTACTGGTGTACCAAATATAGTAAATGATAATGCTATTATTATTGTTATAAGTATCAAATTCTTCTTAAGCACACTTAATAATAAAACCTTACTATTAACTGGTTCCTTAACAATACTTTCTGTAAATGTAGAAAAATAGCTTGTAAGATCATTTGCATCATTTACATTCATATACTTTACTATATATGTACCTAGGGCTATTCCTACAAAGAA
>SKEA01001235.1_pt1 | contig 19216 bp, 12 predicted proteins | sample 4826601 | NCBI WGS metagenome assembly SKEA01 (sample SAMN11008821, study PRJNA524170) | human gut metagenome | biome: Human fecal sample; material: Feces; isolation source: fecal sample from pouch patient p13, p53 | host: Homo sapiens | place: Israel: Tel-Aviv | collected 2016-07-06 | reverse complement strand
ATATTTCAAGGTTATTTTTTAATTATTACTCAAAATTAGCTATAAACTATTTTTTCATACGAAACTTTACACTATCTCACTTAAAATACTATTTATAATTTATATAAAAATCACTTTTAATTTTTTATTATTTGGTGGCCACTTCATATATTTGTATTATATCTAGTATTGTTTTCAGTGAAAAGAACGTACTTTAAAGTGGCGTAAGTACCATAAAGTATTATAATTACTTCTAAGTACTATAGTATATAAAAGATACTATAGTATTAATGTAAGTCTGATAAAACATATATAACTTTCTTTTATATTATCTACTGCCAATAAGTATTTATAAATAAAATAAATTATATTATAATATAAAAACCTATAGGGTAGATTTTTAATCCTATCTACTCTATAGGTTTTAGTTAATATTATCTAAATATATATTATTACTATAAACTCTCTCTTGCTCTTTTTAAAGCAACCTCGATTACTTTGTCCATATCATAATATTTATACTCACCTAAACGACCACAAAAAATCACGTTATCTTCTTCTTTTGTAAGTATTCTATATTTATCATATAGTTCATTATTCCTAGAGTCATTTACTGGGTAATATGGCTCATCTCCTAGTTTCCACTCAGCGCTATACTCACGACTAATAATAGTTTTAAGCTGTGTCCCAAACTCAAAATGCTTATGTTCAATAATGCGAGTATATGGAATTTCCCTATCAGTATAGTTTACCACAGCATTACCTTGATAGTTTTCACATTCTAAAATTTCTTCTTCAAAACGAACACTTCTATACTCTAATACACCAAACCTATAATTAAAATATGCATCAATAGGTCCTGTATATACTATTTTATCCGCTATACTATTCCATCTTTCTTTATCTTTTAGATAATCTTCATTTAACTTTACATCAATTCCATCTATCATTGCTTCAATCATAGAAGTATATCCTCCAATAGGTATCCCCTGATAATCTGCATTAAAGTAATTATTGTCATATGTAAACCTTACAGGTAATCTTCTAATGATAAAAGCAGGCAACTCTCTACAAGAACGGCCCCATTGCTTTTCTGTATATCCTTTAATAAGCTTCTCATATATATCTATTCCTACTAAATTAATAGCTTGTTCTTCTAAATTTTGTGGCTCTTCTGTATAATTTTCTCTACGCTGCTCTTCTATCTTTTCCTGTGCTTCTTTAGGTGTTATTACTCCCCACATTTTATTAAATGTGTTCATATTAAATGGTAAATTAAAAATTTCACCCCTATAATTTGCTACTGGAGCATTTGTATATCTATTAAATTGTGCAAACTTATTTACATATTCCCATATTTCTTTATTATTAGTATGAAAAATATGTGCTCCATATTTATGGACATTAATATTTTCCATATTTTTAGTATAAACATTGCCTCCAATATGATTTCTCTTATCTATAATTAAGCATTTCTTCCCTTGTTTTTTAGCTTCATGTGCAAATACAGCTCCATAAAGCCCTGCACCTACAATTAAAAAGTCATATTTCTTATTCATAAAGTTAATCTCTTTCCTCTAATTAAATCCAACTATTCTTTGTGATATCTTATAAGCTCCAACACATATTTGTCTACCTGGACGCCCTGGTAAATTAAGCATACTTCCCATAACTCCATATCTAAGATGTCTATATACTTTTATATCTTTTTCCTTAATATATCTCCACAATTCTTTTTTCTTTTCCAAGTTTTCCTTTGTTCCTGAACGTATTAATAAAACTCCAGATACTACAGTTATTATCTCTAAATAATTAAGCATATATCTATAAAGCTTTTCATTTTCGATACTTTGCAAATCTACTTTCTCAAGCATTAATTTATTTACCTTAATCTGTTGATCTATTCTTCTTATCATTACACTTTCATTAACAGATTGGTCTTCTCTTCCTATAAAATATCTATAAAAATCTACATTTAAATAGTATATATTTTGTACATATTTAAGAGGAACGTAAACAAATAAATTATCTACATAAAAAGTATGCTTCGGAAGAACTAAATTACAATCTCTTAATAGTTGTGTTCTGTATATTACAGAATGCATCAAAATATATTGACCTTTCTTAAAATTCCCAATATCATTCCAAGAAAAAATCTTTCCTTCTGGAAGGATATTATCATATTTCATAACCTTCTTAAATTTTGAACCTTCTTTTTCATATACAAAATTACTAATAAACATATCAATAGATTTATTTTCATTAGTAAATTCCTTTAATGTCTTTAAGATCTTTAAATATGCCCTTGTATCTACCCAGTCATCACTATCTACAACCTTTAAATATAATCCTGTTGCATTTTTGATACCTGTATTAACAGCTTCTCCATGCCCACCATTTTCTTGATGTATAGCCCTTATTATATTAGGATATGCTTCCGCATATTCATCTGCAATTTCTGCAGTCTTATCACTTGAGCCATCATTTACTATCAGTAATTCTACATCTTCACCACCTGGTAAAAGTGACTCTATACAATATTTCATATATTCCTGTGAATTATAACAAGGGATTACTACTGATAATAACTTCATATTTACACTACCTTTACTAAATTATTTTTAGGACAAGCCATTATTATGACTTGCCCTTATTTTTATTATTTTTCAGATTCGTCTTTAAATATTATTTTAAATATCGGGAAAAATACCCAGAAAGATATAGCACAATTAATTATCATTGTAATAAAATCAGCTATAACTTCACCAGTTGAACCCATTCCCCATGTATTCATTAATAAGTTATAAATAGGTGCCTTATATAATCCTTGAAGTGCAGCTGCACCGATTGAAATTATAAGATATGCAACTACATACCAAAAAGCAGCCTTCCATATATTTGAGTTAGACTTAAATGTAACATTTCTTTGCGCAAAGAAATTAATAATTTGTGCAATAGCCATGGCTATTTGAACTGCAAGGAAATATGCTAGTCCACCACCGCCACCTTCAGAAAGCTGTCCTGCTGCATAATTGAATACATAATAAGCGCTTCCATCAAAATTATGACCTACTTGTAATATTTGAAAATTTGTATTAACTAAATCTGTTAATTCAAATACACTCTTAAGTAAAGGCATTAAAATCATTTGCAAAGCTGTAATACCATTACTTAATAGAAAAAATATTAAAAATTGTGCAATACTTGGATGCTTTTCTTTATATTTTAACCATAAATTCTTAGATTTTTCAACTATATTATTTTTTTTCTTTATTTTTACATTGCTCATTTTATACCTCCTCAAATGCTTCTGATGTTGATTCTATTTGCTTTAAACCTGCTTTTTGAGAGTTTAACTTCTTGCATTTTTCAAACTTACTTCTTTCTTTTAAGAAATGATTTAATCCTTTAAAGAAATGTCCATTTACCATCATCAACATTCCATCTAACATAGGAGTATTTATAATACCACCTGTTAATCTCGCTATACCTCTAAATGGCATATGATATACTGACATCATTATCATGTTAGCTGTATCCCTTTTTCCTATCTTAGTTAAGAATTTATGCGAAAACTTTATGCATCTAAATGCAAATCTAGCCATTAATCCTTTTGCATATTCACATTGTGCAATTGTGTCATTATATCCAATTTCTTTTGTCCTATCCCACTTTGAATCTGGAACCTTAAATCCAACAAGTTTTTCAAACTCATCTAAACTTACATCATTTGCTTTTCCTGAATAATATGATGGAAGCATATTCTTATTGTATGGTAATGGTGCTCCTGTTCCTTCCACAAATACACACTCTTCCAACTTAATATCTAAACTTGAAGCACCTATCATTATGTCATATTCAGATTCTTCAACTTCCCACTTATTTGTTTTAACATTAAAATAACGGAATGTTTTATCATCAAAAGGTATTGTCACAGTTTTAGTTTCACCTTTCTTTATAAATACCTTAGCAAATCCCTTTAACTCTTTCTTTGCCCTAAATATTTCTTTGGATCGACATCCAACATATAATTGAGCAACTTCCATACCATCAGCCTTACCTGTATTTGTTATATTAAATGTTACCCCATTCTTATCAACCTTAATATCTGAATAATTAAATGTTGTATAACTTAATCCATATCCAAATGGGAAAAGGACCTCAACATCCGCAGTATCATAGTAACGATATCCAATATAAATACCTTCTCTATATTCAACACTTACTTCTTTACCTGGAAAATGTTTATATGAAGGAGTATCTTCATATTTTAACGGATAAGTTTCAGCTAATTTACCCGATGGATTAACTTCTCCTGATAATACTCTAAGTATTGCTTTTGCTCCTGCTTGTCCACTTAAATATGCATGTAATAATGCTTTTGTTTTTCCTATCCATGGCATTTCAATTGCAGCACCACAAGAAAGTACTACTACAATATTTTTATTTACTTCATATAATGAATCTAATAAATCTATTTGATTTTGTGGAATCTTCATTCCATCTCTATCAAGTCCTTCTGCTTCTGTAACTTCATCTAATCCAATATATAAAAGAACTACATCCGCTTTCTTTGCTAAGCTACATGCACCTTCTATTTTTTTCGTATTTTTCTTACCGTACCTATCAAACCCTGATTCATATCCTATATTTATAAATCCTGATTCCTTAAAACAATCTAAAGTATTATCAAGAACTGTTGGGTTAACTATCGATGATCCAGCCCCTTGATATCTTGCTTCCTTTGCAAAGTCTCCTATTATAGCTACCTTTGTATTATTTTTTAATGGTAAAATATTATCTTCATTTTTTAGAAGTACTATTGATTCTTCTGCTACCCTTTGAGCCATTTTATGGTGTTCGTCGATATCAAATTGTTTAGGCGCTTTTTCAAATGCTTTTTCTGTTGTAAAAATAAGATCTAATAATCTATCTACACATTCATCTAATACTTTTTCACTTATCTCTCCGCTTCTAATAGCATCAATAATTTCTTGATTTGATTCTCCTGCTGTTGTTGGCATTTCTAATTCATTTCCTGCTATAAGCCCTGCAACACGGTCATTACAACCGCCCCAATCTGTCACAACAACTCCATCAAATTTCCATTCACCTCTTAATATTTCTCTCATTAAGTGAATATTTTCATTAGTATATGTCCCATTTAACATATTATAAGAAGACATTATTGATTTTGTCTTTCCCTCTTTAACTGCAATCTCAAATGCAGTTAAATATATTTCTCTTAAAGTTCTTTCATCAACTATAGTATCTATAGCCATTCTTCTCTCTTCTTGATTATTTACAGCAAAATGCTTAACACATGCTGATATCCCCTGAGATTGAATTCCCCTTATATAACCAGCAGCTAATTTTCCTGCAAGATATGGATCTTCACTAAAATACTCAAAATTTCTTCCACATAAAGGATTTCTTTTCATATTTATGCCTGGTCCTAATAGAACATTAACCTTTTGAGCTACTGCCTCTTCTCCTAAATATTCACCTATTTTTTCTGCCAACTTCTCATTCCAACTATTAGATACAGTTGCTGCTGTTGGGAAGCAAGTTGCCGGTTCACTTGGATTAAGCCCTAAATGATCTGCTGCTGCTGTTTGTTTTCTTATCCCATGAGGTCCATCTGCAAGAAACATATTATTAATTCCAAGACGTTCAATATCTTGTGACTGCCAGAAATCTTTTCCTGACATTAATGATGCTTTTTCTTCTAAAGTCATTTTTTTAATTAAATCTTTATACTTCATAGATTATCCCCTTATTGTGCTTCAGCAGTACTCACAATGAGTACTGCCAAAACAATTCAATTTAAATTTTTATTATGTTTAAGTACTATATTTCATGCTATTTTAAAGGAAACACACTACTTTCAAATCTTGTAGGTGTATCTTAAATTAACTAAATCAAAAGACTTTGTTAACTTACTTATAGTTCGTATCATGCATCTTTGTTTAATTTATATTTTGTGGTATCAAGTTCTAATTTAAAAAATATTTATTGTACTACACTTTCTACGACAGCTTTTTTCTTCTTATGAGTAGTTTTATAGAATCCTAATGTCACTAGAGCTAATAATGCTAAATCTAAACCTATTAATAACTTCATCCAGTTTGGCATTCCTGTAGTTCCTAATTCCATACCAATACTATTAGCAACTGTATAAAGTATATTTTTAGTAGCTTGTCTCATTGCTTGCTTACCAGTATTAGTTTCAGTTGTAGCCTTAGTTGGCTCTGCTCCCATAGTGCTAAGCATTAAATCATTACCCGCTCTAAGTGCTTGGTCCTGACTCATATAACCACCCATGAAGTAATCAGTTATAACCATACCTTCAAATCCCCATTCATCACGTAAAACAGTTGTTAATAAATCATAATTTCCTCCAGCCCAAACTGTTCCTATTCTATTAAATGAAGACATTATTGCTGTTGTTCCCCCTTCCTTAACTGGAAGTTCAAAGGCTTTTAAATATATTTCTCTAATAGCTTGTTCATTTGACCATGTGCAAACACCACTACGGTTATCTTCCTGATCATTTAATGCAAAGTGCTTAACATAGCAATATACACCTTTTTCTTTTGCACCAGCAACTACTGCAGCACCCATTTTACCTGAAATTAATGCATCTTCTGAATAATACTCAAAATTTCTTCCTGCAAAAGGTGTTCTATGAATATTTACCGCTGGGGCATATAATCCTGCAACTCCATTAGCAATAGCTTCATCTGCATAATATTTCCCTAATTTTTCTGCAAGATCTAAATTCCATGTAGATGCAAGAACAACTTCACTATTATATTGAATACCAGTAACACCACTAAATATTCCGTTTACACCTGCTGGTCCATCTAAATCAATTGTATTAGGTTTATTAATAGATGGAACTGCTTGTGTGGCATATCCACCAAATCCAATTAATTTGCTCATTTCATCAACTGAAATTTGTTCTAATAATTCATCCCATTTTGGATCATTATAATCTAATCCAATCATATCTTCTAACATTATTCCATTATTGGCTAAAACTATATCTTCATCTTCATTGTTATCTATAATATGTTGATCTTCTATAGCTTCAATTAATTCTTGTGATGCCTGTTGATCTGAAGTTCTTTCTGTTGGTAAAGTTGCCTCCCAATCCGCTCTCGTAACGTATGTTAAATCTCCAGCTGCATAATCAAATTGATTCGTTGCTGCAACTTCATCAGATTCTCTTTTATTGTTTTCATCATAAACTATTGTTTCATTTACAGTATATTCTCTTGAATCAATAACATCATGCGCATTATTCATTAACTTGATTTCATATTTACCTGCATCAAGTACATAAGCTTTTTCATTTTTGTAATCATAAGATGCCATATCTTCAACAGAAATCTCTAATGTTAATGTTTCACTAGCACCAGGTTCTAACATTTCAGTTTTATCAAATGCTCCTAATACTACATGAGATTTTTCTATACCACCAACATAGTATGGTGCTGTATAGTATACTTGTACAACTTCTTTTCCAGCCACATCACCAGTATTAGTAACTTTAACTTCCATAGTTATCTTTTCATCATCCGATGTATAGTTAACTATTTCTTTATTAAATGTTGTATAACTTAAACCATATCCAAGTGGATATTGAACAGTATTTGCATATGCTTCTTCATCACATTCACCTGTTTCATTATTAACAAAACGAGTTTCATAGAATCTATATCCTACATAAATACCTTCTGTATAATTTGCAAATGAATAGAACCCTTCTCCCCACTCTTCACTATCAAAGGTTGCATTTGTATATCTAAAATCACCTGCATTATAAAATGCTGGAGCTGTAGTAATATCATAAGCATAAGTATCAACTAATCTACCTGATGGATTTACCTCACCTGCTAAAATACTACCAACAGCATTACATCCAGTTGAACCTGGTCCTCCAATCCAAAGTGCTGCATCAATTCCTTCATCTTCTAACACACCTAATTCCATAGCATTGCTTGAGTTAACAATAACAATAACCTTTTCAAATTCCATAGACTTAATCATTTCGATTAATTCTATTTCAGCATTTGATAATTCTAGATAATGTTTATCTGATTCACCAGTATATTCAGTCATATCCATTGGAAGGTCAGCACCTTCTCCACCGTTACGAGCTAAAACGATTAAGGCTACATCTGAGAATTCTTTTGCATTGTTTAATAATTCATCAGTAAACTTAGTAGATTCCGGCTCACTTAAATTATAGTCTCCACCATTTAAAGTAAATATATTAGTTTCTTCTTTAACTGGTGCATTTTCTTTATAAAAATCAGTTAATTCACTATTAACAGTAAAACCTGCATTTTCTAAACCTTGTTGTAAATTGACATTTGCACTTTCATCTGAAGAACCTGATCCGCTTCCCCCATAAGTTATAGATACTGATGCTTGTCCAAATACATTTATTTTCCCTTCTTTTTCATTTGAAATATTTAACGGAAGTGTATTATTTTTATTTTCTAAAAGAACAATTCCTTCCTCTTGTATTTCTTCAGTTAAATCTTTTGAATTAGTTTGAGCTAATTCTAACTTTTCCTCATCAACTTTTCCTTTATCAAAATATTGCGTAATTAAAATATTGTATCTAAACATAGCTATATTTGCAGCAAATATAATAACCAAACCTAAAGTTAATAAAGAAACCTTAATTCTTCTAGCAATCTTTCTTTCAGTTTGATTTTTTCTTGCCCAAATAAAACTTGCCACCAAAATTGCTACTGAAAATACCCCTACTAAAGTAGCAATTAACTTGATAATGTTTTCATTAGTCATAATAATTTTCCTCCCAAATTTTTATTGATCCCATTATACCTAAAAATACTCCTTGATTTTAAACTATTAACAGGAACAATTTAACTTTAACACGTTTTCATGAAAACAACTATCAGCCAAAAGTTACATGGGATAAACCAAAGGTTTATTTAAACTAAAAGTTACAAGCTGTAAACTTTTGGTTTAGTATATAAAAAAAGTGGCTTTCGCCACGCTCCCTTCGGGAATTAATTTTTGAATATTCTGATAAGCATAGGTTCATATAGTCCTATGCTTATTTATTATTTGTATTTTTTTCCATATACACCTGTATAATTTTTAGGTCTCATTATTCCTCCGCACTTTTCGCAAGAAAAGCATGGCGGTTCATTTACATTACTTTGATCCATTTCATCAAAGTATTCAACCACTTCCTTAGGAATATTTTCTTTCTCTCCACAAACTGTACAGATATAAAGTATTTCGTTATTAGTCATCTCATTTCCTCCAACTACGTTGTCTTCGGAATTATTCTACCACTAAGTATTCCTTTTGTAATCGCATATATTTCAATAGCTTCTTCTAATCTCTCTTCTGCCTCAAAAATGAATTTCTTTTTCAGATGTTCTCGTATAGATCCGTAATTTCCATAAACAATATCATAAAACCTCATATTCTTATTACATTTAGAGCATTTGCACGGATTGACTCCAAAGGTAGCCAATATTCTGTACTCCCATTTTCCTAAACTTTTTCTTAATCTTAATATTTTTTCATCTATCATTTTTATAAAGTTATTTTTCTCTTTACTTCGCCTTGAATAGATACCAAAATATCTAATCATTTTAAAGTTTTTCTCCGGAATATGTATAATCAACTTCTTAATAAATTCATAAGCATGAATAGTTTCTATTACTTCTTCATTATCCTCATGCCTAGTATATTTAAAAGTAACATTAACTCCATCATAATCTACTATTCTTGATTCAGCTATCGCTGGTCGTCCCACATATCTACCCACATACTTTGCTGCAGTTTTTGCAGATTTTATTTCTGTTTTAGCATGTACATAAAAGCCTTTATTTTTTTCTTTATATAATTTATTCTTTAAAGCCTTCATCTTTTTATTATCGCCACTAACAATCGTTATTTCGTCTAATAATACTTTCTGCCATCTTTTTCTTAGTGCCTCAAATGCAAAATGTCTTATATGTCTCCATTCTATAGTTTTTCCTTTACCACCTTCAGTAACAATCATATGAACATGAGGATTCCATTTTAAATCTCTACCAAAAGTATGTATTACTGTAACTATACCTGGTGTAAACTGTTGGCTTTTATTTAAGCTGTGCATCCAACTCGTAACAGCTTTAGCTGCGCATTTCGGAAGTATTTTTAACCTTTGTCTATTCATACCAAAAAACTTTCTTAATTCCTCTGGAATTGTAAATACAATATGTCTATGCTTAACATTTATTAAATTACCAAGCATATTGTCTATCCAATTATCTGTATAAACTTTGCCACAAGAAGTACAGAATCTACTTTTGCAAGAGAAACCTACTTTTTTACTTTCCTTACAGCTATCACATATAAATTCTATATATCCTTTAGAAAGATCTCCACATGCTAATACTTTCTCAACTTCCTTTTTAACATTTTTTCTTACTTTCTTCCCATAAATTTTTAAAAACGCTAACCAATTATCTTTTAAAATTAATTTTATTTTGCTCTTTTTCATTTATTAACCTCTAATTACAATTTACTAATTTACCACAAAAAATAGCCGAAAGCTAGATTTCATCTAACTTTCAGCCATTGAAAATTTTATACTTTCCTATACATTTAAAAAGAGACCCATTATTGGCCCTCCTTTATATCAACTCTATTAATATTATCTACAATATACTCATTTATATACCTTTTAAATAATGATACTATTTTTGATTGAATAGCTTTTTTCTTTGTAACTAAATATATGTTTTGATCAATCTTTTCTTTCAATTTTATCACTTTAAGCCTATCATCTTTAAGTACTTCTTCTATAAAATCAACTGAAATAGATATTATTCCATCGGACATACATAACATATGGGTAGTTATAACGTTTCCAAGTTCATATTCAACTTTCGGTGTAAATCCATATTCCAAGCATTTTGATACAAAATTATGTTCTCCCCCAGTTTCTATGGCTTTCAATATTAATGGTTTATTTTCCAACTCCACTATAGATATTTCATCTCTTTGTGCTAAAGGATGATCTTTTGAAACAACTGCTACAACTTCCCCTTGTAAAATTAACTCGTGATCACAGTTATTCAATTTCTCATTAACCATTATCAAACCAACATCAGCTTCATCTTCTTCAAATACCTCTCCAATTGGATATTCCTCTGGTACTTCTCTAACCTTCATTTGTATATTAGGATATTCTTTTGGAAAATCAAATAACAAATTTATTGGCAATACTGACGATGCTGAATATGTTAAAATAAGATTTAAAGTACCTTTGCTTCCACTCATTACACTAATTTCTTTTTTTATATCTTCAATAAGATAACAAATATGTTTTGCTCTAGCATATAATAATTCCCCATATTCTGTAGGTTCTACTCCACGTGAACCTCTATAAAACAACTCTGTTTCTAAATCCATTTCCAGCTGCTTTACCATCTTACTTAATCCTTGTGGAGTAATAAATAAATCCTTTGCTGCAGCGTTAAAACTTTTCTTTTCATAAACCTTAATAAAATATTCTAATGATTCTGTATTCATCTAATTCTACTCCATATATCCTATGATATAAGATAACTCCCCTTTATATTTTAAAAACTATTACCTTATTTCATAATATTTTCTTAAATGTTGTACTCTATATAGTTCTATTCACATTTTTCTTACTATTAATTAACCTTTTTCTTTCTTTTATGAAATAACATAATCCTTTAAAGAATTTACCATTAACAGCCATTAATATTCCATCTACCATTTTCATATTTATAGCTCCCATAGTCATTCTAGAAATTCCTCTAAATGGAAGATGATATATATACATCATAAGAACATTTGCTTCTTGCCTTTTTCCAGTTCTTATTAAATATCTGTAAATTAATACGATTATATAATAAGCAATTCTAGCACTTATCCCTTTTGCATATTTACATTGTGCAATAGTATCGTTATAACTTAAATTTTTACTCCTATCTAATTTAGAGTCTGGTACCTTATATCCGACTAAACTTTCAAACTCCTCTAAACCTACATTGTAAATTTTTCCATTATAATATGATTGAAGTTTTTCCCTATTATAAGGTAGCTGAACTTCTGTTCCTTTTATAAATATTGAATCAACTAACCTTATATCCTTACTAGAGGCACCTATCATTATTTCATATTCAGAACTTTCAATTTCCCAATTATTCGTTTTTATATTAAAATATCTAAAAGTTTTGTCATCAAAATATATTGTCACAGTTTTTGTATCCCCAGCATTTATAAACACCTTTGCAAATCCCTTTAACTCCTTTTTAGGTCTAAATATATTCTTTGATTTGCATCCTACATATAACTGAGCAACTTCCATTCCAGCTACTTGTCCTGTATTTTTTATTTTAAAAGTAACACTATTATTGTTTAACTGAATATCAGAATACTCAAAACTTGTATAGCTTAATCCATATCCAAATGGGAAAAGTACTTCTTTATTTGCAGTGTCATAATATCTATACCCTATGTAAATTCCTTCTCTATATTCAACACTCACTTCTTTACCTGGAAAGTTTTTATATGATGGTGTATCTTCATATCTTATAGGATATGTTTCTGCAAGTTTACCTGATGGATTAACATCACCAGATAAAACCCTTAATATTGATCTTGCTCCTGCTTGTCCACCTAAATAACCATGTAATAGTCCTTTTACTTTATTTATCCAAGGCATCTCTATTGCAGAACCGCATGAAATTATTGCAACTATATTTTTATTAACTTCATATAAAGCATTTAATAGTTCCACTTGATTTTCTGGAATCGCCATAGTTTTCCTATCTAAACCTTCAACCTCAACATATTCATCTAAACCTATATATAATAAAACTATATCAGCCTTTTTAGCTAGCTCACATGCACTTCTTATTTTTTTATAATCTCTTTTTCCATATCTATCAAAGCCTTCTTCATATCCTATACTAACAATTCCTGACTCTTCAAAACAATCTAAAGTATGATCTAGTATTGTTGGATTTACTATAGAAGAACCGGCCCCTTGGTATCTTGCTTGTTTCGCAAAGTTACCTATTACAGCTACCTTCTTATTTAATCTTATAGGTAAAATATTATCATCATTTTTAAGTAAAACTATAGATTCTTCTGCTACTCTTTGTGCAACTCTATGATGCCTTTCTATATCAAACTTATTTTGTGAATGAGTTAATGCCTCATTTGTTGAAAATATCAAATCTAGTAATCTATCTACACATTCATCAAGTACTTCTTCTTTTAAATTTCCACTTTTAACAGCTTGAATTATTTCCTCATTAGTCTCTCCTCCGGTTGACGGCATTTCCAATTCATTTCCAGCAATTAATCCATTTATACGATCATTACTTCCACTCCAATCAGTAATAACACAACCTTTAAAGCCCCATTCATCTCGAAGAATATCTTTCATCAAATGCATGTTTTCGTTTGCATAAGTCCCATTAACTTTATTATATGATGACATAATAGATTTAGTTTTACCTTCTTTAATAGCAATTTCAAATGCTGTTAAATAAATTTCTCTTAGTGTTCTTTCATCAACTATTGTATCAATTGCCATTCTTCTTTCTTCTTGATTGTTTACAGCAAAATGTTTAACACAGGCTGATATTCCATTTGATTGAATTCCTCTTATATATCCTGCTGCTAATTTCCCAGCAAGATAAGGATCTTCACTAAAATATTCAAAATTTCTTCCGCATAAAGGATTTCTTTTCATGTTTATAGCAGGTCCCAATAACACATTAATTTTTTGAGCTACAGCCTCTGCTCCTAAATACTCTCCAACTCTTTCTGATAATTCTACATTCCAACTATTGGCTATAGTTGCTGCTGTTGGAAAACATGTAGCAGGATCACTTGGATTTAGTCCTATTCTATCAGGTGGTTTAGTTTGTCTTCTGATCCCATGAGATCCATCTGCAAGGAACATACTTTTTATTCCTAATCTTTCTATATCATTTGATTGCCAATAATCTTTTCCTGACATCAAAGAAGCTTTTTCTTCTAAAGTCATTTTTTCAATTAACTCTTTATACTTCATTCTCTCTTCCTCTTTTATTGCATATATAACACTTACTGTCATTATTTTTTATTCTAATTATAACATGATTTCCTTATGATGAAAACGTAGTAATAATATCTTATACTATATATTATATTCATATTTTAAAATGATTTACTTCAATTATCTTCTGAAATTATTGAAATAATTAGTAATATCAATCCTTTTAATTACCACTTATAAATTTGGTAGTTTTCTTTTTATTCATATTTAGTTTATTTTCAGTTTATAAAAGTAGTATAATATAGATAATATTGCCAAAGTAAACATGACTATTATTCCAAATCTAAAAAAAGGAGTGAACGAAACATGCTTCAAATACAAAAAATATACAAAAAATATGTTACTGGCGATTTAGAACAAACTGCTCTAGATGGAGTCTCTTTAAATCTGAGAGATAATGAATTCGTTGCAATCTTAGGGCCTAGTGGCTCAGGAAAGACAACATTATTAAATGTTATCGGAGGACTTGACCGTTATGATAGCGGTGATCTAATTATCAATGGAATTTCTACTAAAAAATATAAAGATAGAGACTGGGATTCTTATAGAAATCACACTATCGGATTTGTATTTCAAAGCTATAACCTAATTCCCCATCAAACTGTTCTTTCAAATGTTGAGTTAGCTTTAACTATTTCTGGTATATCCAAGTCAGAAAGAAAAAGACGAGCAACAGAAGCTCTAGAAAAAGTAGGTCTTGGAAAACAACTTCATAAAAAACCTAACCAAATGTCTGGTGGTCAAATGCAACGTGTTGCTATTGCAAGAGCTTTAGTAAATGATCCAGAAATATTATTAGCTGATGAACCAACTGGAGCACTTGATAGTGAAACTAGTATTCAAGTTATGGATTTATTAAAAGAAGTAGCTAAAGACAGATTAGTTGTTATGGTAACTCATAATCCAGAACTAGCAGAACAATATGCTAATCGTATTGTTAGAGTAAAAGATGGACATATTGTAGATGATTCTAATCCTTATGAATTAGATACTAAAAATATGGCTCCACCTAAACATGAAAATATGGGTAAAGCTTCAATGTCACTACTAACTGCATTATCCCTAAGCTTTAATAATTTAAAAACAAAAAAAGGAAGAACTCTTTTAACATCCTTTGCAGGATCAATAGGTATTATTGGGATTGCATTAATTTTATCCCTTAGTAATGGAGTTAATACTTATATTGATAATATTCAAAAAGAGACTATGACATCTTACCCAATATCTATTGAATCTGAAACCATTGATCTTAGTAGCATAATGTCTTCAGGTGGTCCATCAGCAGGAAAAGTTACTGATGCTAATCACAATTTAGATGCAATTTACTCAAATGGCTCTAGTCTTGAAATGGCATCTACTATGACAAGTAGTTTTACTGAAAATAATTTAACTGCCTTTAAAAAATATTTAGATAATCCTGATAGTGAAATAAATAAATACGTAGGCGAAAATGGTATAATATATTCTTATGCTACAAAATTTGATGTTTATACAAAAGATCCAGATGGAACTTTAGTCAATACCAATGGAAGCACACTTACAGATAATAACAACTCTACAAATACAATGCTAGGAATGTCTAATATGTCTACAATGTCAAATATGTCTGGTCTTCCTGGAATGCCATCAAACTCAAATAACTTTAGTGAATTGCTTTCTGGTAAAGATGGTGAATCAGTTAGTGAAACTGTTAAGGAAAGCTATGATTTATTATATGGTAATTGGCCTAATGCCTATGATGAAATTATCCTTACATTAGATAAAAACAATGAAATTTCTAGTAATACACTTTATCAATTAGGTATTTTACCAGCTTCTGAATATAAAGACTTAATGGATAAAATAGAAAATGGTGAAGAAATCAAACTTGAAAGTAAAAGCTGGAATTATGAAGATATATGTAACAAAGAATTTTATATGATTCCTGAAAGTGCTACTTATATATCAAATGGTAACGGTACATTTAAATCTATCAAAGAAGATACAACTGAAATGGAAAAATTAATGAATAATGCTATAAAATTAAAAATAACTGGTGTTGTTCGTCCAAAAGAAGATGCTAAAAGTGCTTTAATTTCTACTGCACTAGGATATACAAGAGCACTTACTAATTATATTATCCAATATACAGATAATAGTGAAGTTGTTAAAGCTCAAAAAGAAAACTCAACTATTAACGTATTAAATGGTATGGAATTTTCTCCATCTAGTGATGATGAAAAAATAGCAGATGCAAAAAAATACTTAGAAAATCTCGGAGTTTCTGATAAAGCAAATCTATTTAAGACAATAATGTACTCTATGCAAACTGCAGGTGATGGAATGTCAAATATAGATAATTCATCAATTCAATCTGTAACACCAGATATATCAACTATGAGTGAAACACAACTTGCTGCTATGTTAGATGAGTATCTAAAATCACCTGATAATGATACATTACTTAAAATTTACGATACTTATATTTCTACTGGAACTTATGATGATAATATGACTACTTTTGGTGTTGTAAGCTTAGATGCACCATCTTCTATTAATATTTATACAGATAGCTTTGAAAATAAAGAATCTATCTCTGATTGTATTGATGATTATAATTCAACTGCAAGCGAAGAAAATAAAATTAGTTATACAGATTATATTGGAATACTATTATCTTCTGTTACTACAATAATTAATGTTATATCATATGTATTAATTGCATTCGTAGCAGTTTCACTTATTGTTTCTTCTATTATGATTGGAATTATTACATTCATATCTGTAATGGAGCGTACTAAGGAGATTGGTATCTTACGTGCTATTGGTGCATCAAAACATAATATATCTCAAGTATTTAATGCTGAAACATTTATCATTGGACTTTGCTCAGGATTATTAGGAGTTGGAATCTCATTATTATTATTAATTCCAATAAATGCTATTATCCATTCAGTATTAGGTTCTGATACTGTTAATGCCTCATTACCTATAGCTGGTGCAATAATATTAATTATACTTAGCATGATTCTTACTATTATAGGTGGATTTGTACCATCAAAGAAGGCTGCTAAAAAAGATCCTGTTACAGCACTTAGATCAGAATAATTTTAAACTATAATTTAAAATATGACTAATAAAATTAGCGATATCAATCTCTGCTTTGATATCGCTAATTTTCACTTTATATTATTTATTGTCAGTTTTCTTTTGGAAATCTTCGTTATCAATTATAAAACGCTCATGTATTCCTTCACCAATTTTTCCACGTTCATCGAATGCTTCAACTTTAAATACAAGTCTTCTTCTATCAATTTCAATTAATTCACTTTTTGCAGTTACTTCCATACCTATAGGAGTACTAGATAGATGTTTTACATTCATAAGTGTTCCAACACTACCTTTCCCCTGTTCTAATTCACTTTGAATACTTTTATAAGCAGCTTCCTCCATAAGTGCAATCATAGAAGGTGTAGCATATACATTTAACTCTCCACTTCTTAAAGTCTTTGCAATATTGTTTTCATTTACCATATCTTTAGCTTCACCAATTATCCCTATATTAATCATTCTATTTCCTCCTATTATTCCAAGTTAGTATAAAATTTTTATACTATTTTTAGTGAACCCTTTACTTATTATAATTTTTTATATCCTATTCTGTTAGACCTGTTATTCTACAAATGGTATTCATATGCAATCACTATTAATAGTTATGAATTTAATTATAGCCTACCTTAAATATTTTATAAATAACATTAGTTAGTATTATAAAAATAAAAGGGCAGTAAGCCCTAAAATTTACCGCCTCAAAAAAATTCAACTTAATAAACATAATAAGTGTTAATTTTGATAATTTATATCCTGTGTTGTTTCATATGTAAATAACTTAATTTTATCTCCATCAAGATTTTCTTTATTCATATCTATGGCATTTATTCTATTATTGTCATAAGTTTTATAATAATAAATACCACTTTCTTGGTCCATACAAGAAGAATATAAAGTTAAATCTTCTAATCCATCTTCTGTAATAACTCCCCCTTTTACCATTTTTACATAGTCTAACATATGAAAAAATTGAGTAATAGCTGTTATATTATCTTCTATATTCGGCATATTATTTCTAATGTATGCAATTCTTATAAATCTAGATACTGATGCAAAATCTCCAGGTATACCTAAAGTACCAGCTCCAACACCTAAAGCTTTTAATTCTTGATTACTCCAGTTAGTTTCTTTAGGTTGATTTGGTTTAATCTTTATATATTCATTTAAATTTGTTAAATGCCAATCAAATGTTGGATTATTAGTCATTACCCCCACAGTATTATCATATACAGCAAACTTATTTTTAGTTTTCTCAACTACAATTGATTTGCCTGTTTTGTCTGCAATCATCCAGTGAAGAGTTGGAACTGGTGTTTTATCATTTATAGGTACATCTACTAACTCTATATTTTTAATTTCACTTTTAACTTCATCTACTGTGTCATGATTAGATAATACCCACTGTATAAAATCATATGGCGCAATATTAATTTTTCCTTTAACTATCTCTTTTTCAAAATAAGCATATCCAGCAAAGTTTAATCCAGCACATGCTAAACCATTTTCATTCATAGCATCTGCAATTGCAGGATGATCATCAATAACAGTTCCCATACCTATAATAGCACGATTATTAGTTATCATATTTCCTGTAACTTTATCTTTAAATTTATAATTTCTTGGAATAAGCATAACTGATTGATTAAAGTTATATGATAAATCCATATTTCTTCCGAAAAACCAATTATCATTCTTTGATTTTATATTTAATGCTGTACACATATTGTCACCTCATTTATATTTTTCTTATATATTTTATATATTAAACTTTTTTAATTATAATACTTTGAAATATTTTACTTTTAATAAATATAATTTTATTATTTCTCTCTTATTATTATGTTATCCATACTTTTGTATTATGATATATTTTTTTATAATAAAAGAACCTCAAGATTATCTTGCAGTTCTTATTAATTTATTATTTTTTTATAAGTTTAACAACTGTCTCAGCATGTGGTGAGTGTAATTCATAGATATTCTTAAAATGATATTAAGTAGAGATATAAAACATATCTC
>SKEA01001234.1_pt1 | contig 19219 bp, 17 predicted proteins | sample 4826601 | NCBI WGS metagenome assembly SKEA01 (sample SAMN11008821, study PRJNA524170) | human gut metagenome | biome: Human fecal sample; material: Feces; isolation source: fecal sample from pouch patient p13, p53 | host: Homo sapiens | place: Israel: Tel-Aviv | collected 2016-07-06 | reverse complement strand
GGTCAAGGGTGGCGGAAACCTCGCAGCCTTCGACCAGCTTCGGCATTTGGCTGCGTGACAAGCCGCACTTGTCCAGCAGAGCGTCGGACCAGTCGCGCTTCGCCACGTCCAGCCACAGCGTCCCGGCGGCGTCCGACATATCGGAGACTTTCTTCCCGGTCATCCGGTAGCGCAGATAATCCTTCGGCAACAGCACCGTGGCGGTGCGCTGAAAGTGTTCCGGCTCGTGACGGCGCACCCACAACAGCTTCGGCGCGGTAAAGCCCGGCATCGCCAGGTTGCCCGCCACCTGATGCAGCTCCGGCGCCATCGCCTCCAGCTCGGCGCACTCTGCGGCGCAGCGGGTGTCGTTCCACAGAATGGCCGGACGGATCGCTTCCCCCTCTGCATCCAGCAACACCGCGCCGTGCATCTGCCCGGAGAGGCCAATCGCCTTAATGGCCGGCCAATGCTGGGCGCATTTTTCCCGTAGCGTGGCCATCAGGTACTCCGTCGCCTCCCACCATAGCTCCGGCGCTTGTTCTGACCAGTGCGGATGAGGCCGCTGAATACTCAGCGGCGCGCTATGACTGGCGATAACCTCATGGTTCTCATCAATGACCAGCGCTTTGACTTCCGATGTGCCGAGATCGATACCCAGATACATAGCCACCTCTTAGTTAATCAGCGTGTAAACGGCGGCGACTTTCTCGCGCATCAGCGCCAGGAAATCCGCGTTGTTGGCGAGATCACCAAACAGGGCTTTATCACGGGCGTAGACAGCCACCGGATCCTGAGCCTCGAACATCTCATGCACCGCCTGCGCATCCAGGATGCCGTCCTGGTACTGATATGGCAGAGTTCCCTTGTGCCACTGCTCCATAAAGACGAAGAACAGCGCCGGCAGCATGGCGGTCGCTTCCGGGCGGACGCCGCGCTGGTAGCACTCCTGCAAGGTTGGCGCGATCATCGCCGGAATTTTCGAGAAGCCGTCGGCGGCGACGCGCTGGTTGGTGTCCTGGATATAGGGGTTGGTAAAGCGCTTAAGCACCACATCCCGGTAGGTCGGCAGATCAATGCCGTTGTCGCCGAGACACGGAATAACGTCCTCCGTAACGTAGCGGTCGGCAATGGCGTAGATAACATCGGTCAGCGTGCTTTCATGAATATACTGCTGGCCGATTAAGGTTCCCGCCCAGGCAATGCAGCTGTGCGACGCGTTCAAAATACGGATTTTCGCCTCTTCATACGGGATGACCGACTCCACCATCTCCACGCCGACCGCCTCCAGATTCGGGCGGACATCGCGGAAGTTGTTCTCCACTACCCACTGGATAAAGGTCTCCCCCATCACCGGCGCTTTGTCATCAATTCCGGTTTGCGCTTTGATGCGGGCCGGCAGATCGGCCGCCGGACGCGGGGTGATGCGGTCCACCATGGTGTTCGGACAGGTGGTATTGGCCGCCATCCAGTCAATCACCGCCTGTTTGCCGGTGAGCTGCAGGAACTCGACCATGCCGTCGTGGAAACGCTCGCCGTTATGGCGCACGTTATCGCAGTTGAGCAGGGTCAGCGGCCCGGCGTTGTCGGCCATGCGCTTTTCCAGGATCCGCGCGAGGGTGCCGTAAATGGTTTTGCACTCGCCTTGCAGGTCGGCCTGCAGATCGGGGTTGCTGGTTTCCAGCCGATGGCGAGTGTTCAGGTAGTACCCCCCTTCCGTCACGGTAAAGGCGATAACTTTGGTCTGCGGGTTTGCCCCTTCGTTAATCAGCGGCTGTAGCCCGGCCTGCCACGGTAGCAGTTTCTGGATTGAGGTGATCTCTTCATATTCGCGCTCCCCTTCCGGGCTGACGGTCTCGAGGACGTAACGTCCTCCCTGCGCCGCCAGCGCCTGGACCACCTGCTCGGCGTCGTTGCGAATATTCCCCGCCGCGATGCGCCAGCGATTATCCCCGGAAGCAATCAGACGATGCAGATACCACGCCTGATGCGCACGATGAAAAGAACCCAGACCGATATGAAGCCATGTGAATTGATTGTTCATGTTCTGCTCTCCTTGAGTTGATGGCGCCACTGTAATTGATCATTTGACCAAAATAAGAGCCATGGATCACAAAAGAGCAATTACCCAATTAAATTACAAATGACCAGCAAAGAGCAAAAGCTTGCCAGTTATGCCAACCACGGCGAGAATGCGGGTATTCGCCGGGCCAATTGCGTGCCCTGGCCAGCAACTTAGGGCGGGAAACCATGAGTAAAGAAGACGATATCCGGTTGGATCAGAAGGTGCGTGCCGCATGGATGTACTACATCGCCGGCCAGAATCAGAGCGAGATTGCCAGCCAGCTGGGCACCTCCAGACCGGTGGTGCAACGGCTGATCGCCGCCGCGAAAGAAGAAGGGATTGTGTCGATTAATCTGCACCATCCGGTAGCGAACTGCCTCGATTATGCGCAGTTGCTGCAGGAAAAATACCGCTTGATCGAGTGCAATGTGGTCCCCGCCTTTAGCGAAGAAAGCACCCTCGACAGTGTGTCATTTGGCTGCTATCAGCTGATGGCTCGCTATCTGCAGGATGATAAAGAGAAAATTATCGGTCTGGGTTCGGGCCTGACCCTGAAAAAAGCGCTGCAGCGCATCGATTTTGACAGCCTGAATACCCGCTGCGTGGCGCTGATCAGCGCCATGAACGCCGACGGGCAGTGCAATTATTACGATGACGTGCCCCTGCTGCTGACCCGCAAAATTAAGGCCAAGTACTATCAGTGGCCGGCGCCGCGCTACGCCCAAAGCGCGGATGAGTATGAAATGTGGTGCACCAATCGCTTATTCCGCAGCGTCTCCGGCGTCGCCCAAGAGGCGGACGTGATTTTTGTCGGCATTGGTCCGCTGGGCACGCAAAGTCCGATCTTTAAAGACGGCTTTATCAATCAGGCGCAGATGGATGAGCTGACCGCCCGCGGCGGCATCGGGGAGATCCTCGGGCGGTTTATTGATGCGCAAGGCGACGTGGTAGACAGCGAGATCAACCGCATGATCACCAGCTATGATATCCGCCAGAGCCACTGCCCGCGGATTGCCGCTGCCTGTGGAGAACATAAACGACCGGCGATCCTGGCCGCCCTTAAAGGCGGCTGGATTAATGGCCTGGTGACCGATGAGCATACCGCCCGCTGGCTGCTGACGCGGTAACGTCGAACAGCCAGACAGCGACTCAGCTGCTGCTCATCAGTCGCGGGGGAATTTCAATCCGCTGCTGGCTGGCTTCGCCGGCGTCAATAATCGAAAAAACAGCGTCCAGCATCGCCGGCACGTCCTGCTGCACCATGTCGATATCGTGCCCCAGCAGGTAGACAAACGGATCCCAGTCGAAGCAGCCCATCGGCGGCTGCTCGCTGCCGGTTAGCCCCACCTGCGACAGCCAGCGCACAACCCCTTCCAGGGATATCGTCGAGTTAACAAATATCCCCTGCAACAACGTCTTCGCGCTGCCAAACCGCTCCTGCAGGCAGTCCTCAACGTGGCCTTTCGAATAGCCGGGAGCCAGAATATTCTCCTGCGGCACGCTAAGCCCCAGCTCGCGATGCGCATCGTGGAAGCCGCGTAAACGCTCGCTGGTGTTATGGTCGCTGCTGCGCCCGCCGATAAAGGTCAGCGGCGCCAGCTCTCCGCGGCGGCGGGCGCTATTAGCCAGGATCTTATGAGTCAGCGCTTTCGCGCCGCCGTAGTTATCCGAAATCACCGACGGCGAGAGAGAGCCCGGCAGGTCGAGATTGACCGTTGGCACGCCCGCCTGCTGGCATAGCGCGGAAATTTTATCCGGATTGGTCGCCCCGGTCGCGACCACCCAGTCAACCTGCCAGGAGAGCATCGCCTTTACCGCCTCGATCTCCAGTTCCGGACGCCGGCGCGTACAGGTGATAATCGGCAGCAGGCCGCGCTCGCGGGCCATCTCCTCAAAGCGTTCGGCGATGGAACCGAAGTAGCGGTTATCATATTTGGGGATAATCATACCGATGACGTGTGATTTTTTACTGCGCAGCATGCTGGCCTGACGGTTAATCGCATAGCCCTGCTCCTCGGCAATCCGCGTCACCTTTTCCGCAAGCTTGGCGCTGATGCGGCGCTTTTTCCAGTTACCGTTGAGGATAGCGCTCACCGCGCTCGCCGAAACGCCGGAAAGTTCCGCCAGGTCGTAAATCGTTATCTTCTTCATTTTTCCAACTTGCGTCACAAAATCATGTCGCTGTTAATTTCCCCACTTGCTCAATCGATGAAGCGAGAGCAACATAGCTTCATCGATTGAGCATCCTTTTCACGCCAGGAAGTACGCGCGCATACCGCCTCAACATGCCAGCAAGCCTGAATTAAGATGCTGATATTCAATATGTTACCAGTTTTAGTCTATCACCTCGAACGTGATGCCCTCGCGTTCGATAGTTTTAACCAGACACGGCAAAGGATTATAAAATGAACCACTCTGTCTCCTCTATGAATACTTCCCTCAGCGGTAAAGTCGCCGCGATCACCGGCGCGGCGTCCGGTATCGGCCTCGAGTGCGCGAGGACCCTGCTGGGGGCTGGCGCAAAAGTAGTGCTAATCGACCGCGAAGGCGAAAAGCTCAACAAACTGGTCGCCGAACTTGGCGAAAACGCCTTCGCCCTGCAGGTCGACCTGATGCAGGCGGACCAGGTCGATAACCTACTGCAGGGCATTTTGCAGCTTACCGGGCGTCTCGATATCTTCCACGCCAACGCCGGCGCCTATATCGGCGGGCCGGTGGCCGAGGGCGACCCGGACGTGTGGGACCGCGTGCTGCACCTTAATATCAACGCCGCCTTCCGCTGCGTGCGCAGCGTCCTGCCGCATCTGATCGCGCAAAAATCCGGGGATATTATCTTCACCAGCTCGATCGCGGGCGTGGTGCCGGTGATCTGGGAGCCTGTCTATACCGCGTCGAAATTCGCGGTGCAGGCATTTGTGCACACCACTCGTCGCCAGGTGGCGCAGTATGGCGTGCGCGTCGGCGCCGTACTGCCGGGCCCGGTGGTTACCGCTCTGCTGGACGACTGGCCAAAAGCCAAAATGGACGAAGCGCTGGCCAACGGCAGCCTGATGCAGCCGATTGAAGTGGCGGAGTCGGTGCTGTTTATGGTGACGCGTTCGAAAAACGTCACCGTGCGCGACATTGTGATCCTGCCGAACAGCGTGGATCTCTGACCCTGGCCAGCCTGTGAGAGGATGTGATGCAAAACGATACGCAAAACATTATTGGCGTGGATGTCGGTTCAGGCAGCGTGCGCGCCGGGGTATTCAATCTGCGGGGCGAGCTCCTCGCCCACGCGACCCGGGAAATAACCCTGTTTCGCAGCGCCGGAAACAAGGTCGAGCAGTCGAGCCGTGAGATCTGGCAGGCGGTGTGCTACTGCATTAAAACGGCGGTGGCCAGCGCCGGCGTTTCGCCGTCGTCGATAGCCGGGATCGGCTTCGATGCCACCTGCTCGCTGGTGGTGATTGGCGATAACGATGCGCCGCTGGCGGTCGGGCCTTCGGACGATGCGGACCGCAACATTATTGTCTGGATGGATCATCGCGCCACCGGGCAGGCGGAAAAGATCAATGCCACGGGCCACCCGGTACTGCGGTACGTTGGCGGCAAAATCTCGCCGGAGATGCAAACGCCGAAAATTTTGTGGCTGAAGGAGAATCGCCCGCACATCTATCAGCAGGTGCGCCACTTCTTCGACCTCGCCGATTACCTCACCTGGCGCTCAACCGGCGATGAAGCCCGCTCGGTCTGCACGGTGACCTGTAAATGGACCTACCTGGCGCATGAACAACGCTGGGATGCCGGTTACTTCCGCCAGATTGGCCTCGCAGAGCTGGCGGATGAAGATTTTGTCCGCATCGGCCAGCGGATTGTCGATCCAGGCACCCCCTGCGGCGAGGGCCTTTGCGCCACGGCGGCAGAGGAGATGGGCCTGCCGATCGGCACGCCGGTGGCGGTGGGGATGATTGACGCCCACGCGGGCGGCATCGGTACCGTCGGCGTGCTTAACGGCGCGGTCAACAATATGGCCTATGTCTTCGGCACTTCTTCCTGCACCATGACCACCACTCAGGAAGCGGTATTCGTCCCGGGCGTCTGGGGCCCTTACTATTCGGCGATGGTGCCGGGCTACTGGCTAAGTGAAGGCGGGCAAAGCGCCGCCGGCGCGGCTATCGACCAGCTGCTGAGCTTCCATCCGGCGGCGGCGGAAGCGCGCGAGCAAGCGAAAGCCGCAGGCGTCCCTCTACCGGTCTGGCTGGCGGATCGCGTTCTGACGCAAGTTGCTTCCCCTTCTGAGGCGGTAACGCTGGCCGCCGGTCTGCACGTCGTTCCGGAGTTTCTCGGTAATCGCGCGCCGCTTGCCGATCCCCACGCGAAAGCGCTGATTGCCGGGCTGGGGATGGAGCGGGACCTGGATAACCTGACCGCGCTGTACGTTGCCGGGCTATGCGGGATTGGCTATGGTCTGCGACAGATCATTGACGCCCAGCGCGCCTGCGGAATTGAGAGTGAAAATATCGTCATCAGCGGCGGAGCCGGGCAGCATCCGCTGGTGCGTCAGCTGTTGGCCGACGCCTGCGGCGTTAGCGTCGTGAGCACCGCCAACCGCGAGCCGGTGCTGTTAGGTTCCGCCATCCTCGGCGCGGTGGCGGGCAGAGTCGCGGCTTCGCTGCCGGAGGCCATGAAGCAGTTTACTCAGGTGGATGCCACCTATCACAGCGAGACTGCGTTTAGCCCGCTTCATCAGCGCAGGTATGCGGCCTATAAGGCGCTACAACAGGCCGGCAGGCTGATTCGCGAATAACATACCTCCTTATTTTATAACAATAATGCTCCGCTGCTGTGCAGCGGAGACACTCATCTGCACTCTGAAATCGAGGTCAACATGTCCGTTAATAACAAACAGTGGTACGGTCTACCGCTCAACCTCATCTGGGGATATGTCGCCATCGCCGTGTTTATGACCGGCGACGGCTTTGAGCTGGCTTTTCTGTCGCACTACATCAAAGCACTCGGATTCACCCCGGCGCAGGCTTCCTTTGCCTTTACTCTCTACGGTCTGGCTGCCGCCCTGTCGGCGTGGGTCTCCGGCGTGGTGGCGGAAATCATTACCCCACGTAAAGCCATGCTGATTGGCTTCGTGCTGTGGTGTGTATTCCACGTACTGTTCCTCGTCTTCGGCCTCGGTCGCGCCAACTATGCGCTGATCCTGCTGTTTTATGGCATCCGCGGCCTGGCCTACCCGCTGTTCCTCTACTCCTTTATCGTCGCCATTATCCACAACGTCCGCAGCGACAGTTCCAGCTCCGCGCTGGGCTGGTTCTGGGCGGTCTACTCGGTGGGTATCGGCGTGTTCGGCAGCTATATTCCGAGCTTTACCATTCCCCACATTGGCGAAATGGGCACCCTGTGGCGGGCGCTGCTCTTTTGCGCCACCGGCGGCATTATTGCGCTGGTGTCGATGCGTCATACCGAAACGCCGCGCCATATGCAGAACCTGACCACTCGTGAAAAATTCGCCGAACTGGGGCGCGCCGCGACGCTGCTCTATACCAACCGCAGCATTCTGTTCTCGAGCATTGTGCGCATTATCAACACCCTGTCGCTGTTTGGTTTTGCGGTGATCATGCCGATGATGTTTGTTGATGAGCTGGGATTTACCACCTCGGAATGGCTGCAGGTATGGGCGGCATTCTTCTTCACCACGATCTTTTCGAACGTTTTCTGGGGGATTATGGCGGAGAAAATGGGCTGGATGAAGGTTATCCGCTGGTTCGGCTGCATCGGGATGGCGCTTTCCAGCCTGGCGTTCTATTACCTGCCCCAGCACTTCGGCCATAATTTTGCCATGGCGCTGGTACCGGCTATTGCCCTGGGGATTTTTGTCGCCGCGTTTGTGCCGATGGCGGCGGTGTTCCCGGCGCTGGAGCCGAACCATAAAGGCGCGGCCATTTCGGTCTATAACCTGTCAGCCGGGCTGTCGAACTTTCTGGCTCCGGCGATTGCCGTGGTACTGCTGCCCTATTTCAGCACTATCGGCGTGGTAATAGCCTATACCGCCTTATATATTCTGGCCTTCTTCCTGTGCCCGTTAATCCGCGTTGAACAGCCTGGCTTTACCAGCGATCAGCATGCGAAACCGTTTACCGCCAACGCGGCAGAGTCTTAATAAACCGCATCTGGTACAAACAACGAGCAATCCGGGCGGTGCCGCCCGGATTTTTGCCTTATGCAATAGTCACTTTGCCATCCAGATAAACATCCTGCACGGCATTGATCAGCTTCACGCCGTCGGCCATCGATTTCTTAAACGCTTTGCGGCCAAGGATCAGCCCCATGCCGCCGGCGCGTTTATTGATCACCGCCGTGCGCACCGCGTCGGCAAGGTCGGTCTCCCCGCCCGCCGCGCCGCCGGAGTTGATCAGCCCGGCGCGGCCCATATAGCAGTTGGCCAACTGGTAGCGCACCAGATCGATGGGGTTATCGCTGGTCAGTTTGCTGTACACCCGGTCGTCGGTATAGCCGAAGTTAACCGCTTTGTAGCCGCCGTTATTCTCCGCCATCTTTTGCTTAACGATATCGGCGCCGATGGTGGCCGCCAGGTGGTTGGCCTGACCGGTCAGGTCAGCGGAAACATGATAGTCGACGCCGTCTTTCTTGAACGCCGAATTGCGCAGATAGGCCCACAGCACGGTGACCAGGCCCAGCTCATGGGCCCGCTCAAAGGCGGCGGAAATCTCTTCTATCTGACGACGCGATTGTTCTGAGCCGAAATAGATCGTCGCTCCCACGGCCACCGCCCCCATATTGAACGCCTGCTCAACGCTGGCGTAGAGGGTCTGGTCGTATTCGGTGGGGTAGCTCAGCGTTTCGTTATGATTGAGCTTCACCAGGAAAGGGATGCGATGCGCGTAGCGGCGCGACACCGAGGCCAGCACGCCGTAGGTCGACGCCACGCAGTTACAGCCGGCTTCGATCGCCAGCTCGACGATATTTTTCGGATCAAAGTACAGCGGGTTGGCGGCAAAGGAGGCGCCCGCCGAGTGCTCCACGCCCTGGTCAACCGGCAGAATGGAAAGGTAGCCGGTTCCCCCCAGGCGTCCGGTATTGTACAGGGTCTGCATATTGCGTAGCACCGCCGGTGGTCGGTTGTTATCCACCATCACCCGATCAACATAATCTGCGCCAGGCAGATACAGCTGGTCGGACGGAATGGTTATACAACGGTGCTGCAACAGGCTCTCGGCATCTTTGCCCAGCAACTGCGTAATATCAGTCATAGCAATCTCCCGTAAGGCCGGCCGAAGCCGGCGTGCATTATCCCAACCCAATTTTTTTGGGCAGGTTAAGCCTGGTACCGACTTAGCCTATTTTCCAGCCGGGGGGCCATTTTTTCAGGAGATTCTGCTGTCCCGTTGCGCTGCCATTTACCACCAGGCGTGGAAATGGTGCACCGGCCCGATACCGTGGCCCACCTCCAGAGAGTCGGCCTGCGCCAGAGCCGCCGACAGCCAGGCCTTCGCCTCGGTAACGGTGGCCGCCCAGTCCGCGTGACGCGGGCGCAGCGCCGCCAGCGCGGCGGAGAGCGTACAGCCGGTGCCGTGGGTATTTTTGGTCTGCACTCGCGGCGCGGTGAACCGCTGTTCCCCTTCGCGGGTGAAGAGCCAGTCCGGGCTTTCGGCATCGTCGAGATGGCCGCCCTTCATCAATACCGCGCCGCAGCCCAGCGCCAGCAGCGCCCGCCCCTGCTCCAGCATTTCCCGTTCGTTACGCGCATGGGGGGCATCGAGTAGCGCGGCCGCTTCCGGCAGGTTCGGGGTGATCAATGACACCTGCGGCAACAATCGTTGACGCAGGGTCTCCACCGCCGAGGCCGACAGCAGCGGATCGCCGCTTTTCGCCAGCATGACGGTATCCAGCACCACGTTGGCCACCCGGTAGCGCGCCAGCCGCTCGGCCACGGCTTCCACAATATCGGTCTCCGCCAGCATGCCGATTTTGGTGGTATCGATACGCACATCGCTGAACACCGAGTCGAGCTGCGCGGCCACAAAATCCGGTTCGATGCGATAGACCGACTGTACGCCGCGGGTATTCTGCGCCACCAGGGCGGTGATCGCCGAGCAGCCATAGGCCCCCAGCGCGGAGAAGGTTTTCAGATCGGCCTGGATACCGGCCCCGCCGCTGGGATCGGTGCCGGCGATGGTCAGGGCGTTGATGCGTTTCATCCCTGCACCTCCTGATACAGCGCGTCGAGAAACGCCGGAATAAAGCTGCCTGGGCCTCCCTGACGGGCGGCGATCTCCCCGGCCTGCTTCATCAGCCCGCAGGCGGCGGCCCCGTTTTCCAGCCGGTCCCCCGGCAGCGCCGCGCTCGCCGCCACCACCGCCGACAGCGCGCAGCCGGTGCCCACCACCCGGGTCATCAGCGGATTACCCCCCGCCACGCTGAGCACCCGCTCGCCGTCGGTGACGTAGTCCACCTCGCCAGTGACCGCCACCACAGTAGCCAGCCGACGAGCCAGCGCCTGGGCCGCCGGCAGCGCCGCGGCGGCCGTAGCGGTGGTATCCAGCGCGCGCCCACCGGCGCTCATCCCGGCCAGCGCCAGAATTTCAGAGGCATTGCCGCGAATGGTCGCCGGCTGGAGGGCCAGTAGCTCGTGACAAAAGGCCGTGCGCACGGTCAGGGCGCCGACCGCCACCGGATCCAGCGTCCAGGGCTTGCCGGCCTGACGGGCGTGCTCCACCGCGGCGCGCATCGCCACGGCGCGATCTTCGGTCAGGGTACCGACGTTAATTAACAGCGCATCGGCGATAGCGGCAAACTGCGCCGCTTCGCGGGGATCGATCACCATCGCCGGCGAGGCGCCGACGGCCAGCAGAACGTTGGCGGTAAAGGTCTGCACCACGTCATTAGTCATGCAGTGCACAAGGGGGGAATGGGCGCGCAGCAGATGGCGCAGGTGCGCGACAGGCGCGGGATTCAACAGCTCAGGCATAGTTTGCTCCCGCCAGACGAGGTAGAAGCAATGACCCTGCGGTCTCTGACTTCCCTACGCTGGCATTATCCAGATCAGGTGGTACGGGTATTTCTCAGCCTTCAACGAAGAAGGGCACCCCGAGTCAAAATAGTGAAATTGTTAAGCGTTGTGGAATTTACCGCAACTCACCGGTTCATACAACAAGCCTTTAGCCCTGGATACGACACCTTCGCGGCCATCATGCTCTTCAGGCGACCGGGCGGGATTGCATTCCGCTGCTGGCGGGCGGAAAATAATGACATCATGCGCTATTTAGCCTACCGAGGATATACGCCATGGCCGTTTATCACCATGCGCTGGTACTGATTAACAGCAGTCAGGACGGCGTCCCGCTGCTCCAGCATGCCGCCAGAATGGCAGAAGAGAACGGCATGCGCATCACCATCGCCCACATCAGCACCGATTACCGGGCGCTGAACTATGTTTCCGACAGCCTGCGCGACGATCGGGTCTCGCAGGAGGTGATCCAGGCCAAAGCCCTGCTCAACGAGCTGGCCTGCACCGTCTCCCTGCCGGTGGATACCCTCTCGCTGGTGACCACCCGCCGGTTTGAAGACGTAGAAACCTGCGTTCGGCAGCGGCAGATCGATTTAATTATTGCCGGACACCATAACCGGCTGCTGGGCGTCCTCTCCTCACACTCGCTGGAGTACATCAACCACTTAACCGTAGACGTGCTGATCAAGCACCTGCCCTAGCGCAAGGCGGCCTGCAGCAGGGAAAAACAGTCTTCAATAAGCGGGGGCAGCGCCTGCGGGCCGCGCATCAGGGCCACTGTGCGGGCAAGCGCCGGCTGCTGCAGGTGGGCGACCCTGAGCGCCGGGTCCTGCAGATGGGTGGTGTACAGCGCCGGCAGAATGGCCACCGCTAAGCGCGAGCGCACCAGACCATACAGGGTTTCGATATAGTCCACCTGGTAGCGGGTGGTCAGCGTCAGGCGATGGCTCTCCACTAATGCCGCCACCAGCCGCTGGATATTGCCCTTCGAGAACACAGCAATATCCCGCCCCACCAGCTGTTTCCACGGCAGATGTGCCTGCGCGGCCAGCGGATCGTCGCGGTGCAGCACCGCCACGAAGGGATCTTCGCGCAGCGGATAGACCAGCAGTTCTGCGGGCAGTGAGCTGTCGATCGCCCCGATGCCGAAATCAATCTCGCCGCGCTGCAGCGCCTGGATAAGCGCATCGTTGGTCTGATCGTGAAATTCAATGCGCAGACGCGGAAAGGCCTCAGCCAGGGTCTGCGGCAGCAGCGGAAACAGCAGCGAACTGACCGACGGCACCAGACCGATACGCACCGTCCCGTCGCCGCCCGCCTCGACAATCTGCTGCATATCGGAAAAGGCCGCCTGCGCCACGCTGAGGATCCGCTGGGCGTGGGGTAAAATCGCCGCCCCCAGTTCAGTCAGAGTGACCGTCGCAGCGGTACGGTTGACCAGCTTACCGCCGAGTACCGTTTCAATCTGCCGCAGGGCGCTGCTCAGCGCCGGCTGGCTAATCGCCAGCCGACTGGCGGTATCGGTAAAATGGCGCAGCTGGGCCAGGGTGACGAAATACTGAAGCTGTTTAAGAGAGAGCGCGGGCAGCCGCTGCCAGGGTTCGTTCATCATCGGGTTCGCTACGGTGGTCCTGCACAATAACCCGAGCTTATCGGGTGATAAATTTATTCATCTGGGCAAACGTTTGCTGTGCCCCTAGAGTATCCGCATTATCCTTGTGCCGGAGTGGTTATGTCCAGCAATGCTCAAGTCCGTCGTCGCGCCGTGCAGGCCGCGCGCGGCGAATCCCCGTTTGATCTGCTGCTGGTCGAGGCGCAGATCGTCGATATGGCCACGGGCGAAATTCGCCCCGCTGACGTCGGTATCGTCGGCGAAATGATCGCCAGCGTCCACCCGCGCGGCAGCCGCACCGACGCCCATGAAGTACGTTCCCTGGCCGGTGGCTACCTGTCCCCCGGCCTGATGGACACCCACGTGCACCTCGAAAGCTCGCACCTGCCGCCGGAGCGCTATGCGGAAATCGTCCTCACCCAGGGCACCACCGCGGTGTTCTGGGATCCGCATGAGCTGGCCAACGTCCTCGGCGTCGCTGGCGTGCGCTATGCGGTGGACGCCAGCCGCCATCTGCCGCTGCAGGTGATGGTCGCCGCCCCGTCCAGCGTCCCCTCCACTCCCGGCCTCGAAATGTCCGGCGCTGATTTTGCCGGCGCGGAGATGGAGACCATGCTCGGCTGGCCGGAAGTGCGCGGCGTGGCGGAGGTGATGGATATGCACGGCGTGCTGCACGGTAGCGAGCGGATGCAGGAGATTGTCCAGGCCGGTCTCAACAGCGGCAAACTGATTGAAGGCCACGCCCGCGGCCTGAGCGGCGCTGACCTGCAGGGCTACCTCGCCGCCGGCGTCACCTCCGATCATGAACTGACCTCGGCGGACGACGCGCTGGAAAAACTGCGCGCCGGGCTGACGATCGAGATCCGCGGCTCGCACCCCTATCTGCTGCCGGATATCGTCGCGGCGTTAAAAACTCTGCCGCACCTCTCCTCGCAGATCACCGTCTGCACCGATGACGTGCCGCCGGATATACTACTGGAGAAAGGCGGCATCATCGCCCTGCTTAATCTGCTGATCGAGCACGGTTTACCGGCGGTCGATGCGCTGCGATTCGCCACCCTCAACGCCGCTATTCGCCTGCAGCGCCACGATCTTGGGCTGATTGCCGCCGGGCGGCGCGCCGATCTGGTGGTGTTTGATTCCCTGGAGAAACTGGTGGCCCGCGAAGTCTACGTAGGCGGTAAGCTGCTGGCCCGCGCGGGCAACCTGCTGACACCGATCGCGCCCGCCGCGGGCGTCACGCCGCCGCGCGATACTTTGCAGATCGCCCCCCTCCGCGCCGATGACTTTATTCTGCGCGTCCAGGGCATTCGTCACGGCATCGCCCGCCTGCGCCATATCCGCGGCGCGCGCTTCACCCAGTGGGGCGAAGTGGAAGTGCAGGTTCGTGACGGGATAGTCCAGCTGCCCGCCGGCTTCAGTCTGATCTGGGTCAAGCACCGCCACGGCCGCCATCAGGCGACGCCGCAAATCGCCCTGCTTGAAGGCTGGGGTGAGCTGCGCGGCGCCATCGCCACCAGCTACTCCCACGACTCGCATAATCTGGTGGTGCTCGGGCGCGACGCTAATGATATGGCGCTGGCGGCCAACCAGCTTATCGCCTCCGGCGGCGGGATGGCGCTGGCGCAACAGGGCGAGATCCTCGCCCATGTGGCGATGCCGATTGCCGGCATGCTGTCGGATCTCCCGGCCGCGGAACTGGCGCGTCAGTTCCGCGAGCTGCGCGATCTGAGCAGCCAAGTCGCCGACTGGGAGCCGCCGTACCGGGTCTTCAAGGCCATTGAAGGCACCTGCCTTGCCTGTAACGCCGGGCCGCATTTAACCGATTTGGGTCTGACCGACGGCGGCAGCCGCCAGATAGTCGACCCGTTGATAGCCTGCCGGGAGATCCCGGAGCCAACCGATCACAACAATAATCCTCAGGGAGCCTGAGCATGGCCGATAACACACTTCACTCTTCCGCCCGCGCTAACTGGCTGGAGCGCCGCTTTGCGCTGCGCTCGCGCGGCGGCACGCTACGCACCGAATGCCTGGCCGGGATCACCGGCTTTCTCGCCGCCGCCTATTTACTGGTGGTCATCCCGGGGCTGCTGGCGATCGGCGGGATGGATAAAGGCGCCGCCACCACCGGCACCATTCTGGTCTTCGTCGTCGGCTCGCTGCTGATGGCGTTTTATGCCAACCTGCCGTTTATCGTCGGCCCGGGCATTGGCGGCTCGGTGCTGGTGGGGGTGACGCTGGCCGGTAGCGAAGGGATTGGCTGGCAGACTGGCCTCGGAATTGCCTGCTGGTCGGGGATCCTCTTCTTCCTGCTGACCCGCTTTGGCCTGCGCGAAGTGGTCACCCGCTCGGTACCGCAGTCGATCAAGCTGGGGCTCACCGCCTCCATCGGCCTGTTTGTCGCCGTCCTCGGCTTTCGCAATGCCGGGCTGGTGCTGGCCAATGCGAAAACCAACGCCCTGATGCTCGGCGACTTTCTCGCCCCCGGCGCGCTGGTGGCGCTGTGCGGCCTGTTCCTGGCGATAGCCCTGCAGGCGCGTAAGGTACCGGGCGCGATTTTGTGGGCTATTTTGTGCGCCACGCTGGTGGGTATCCCGTTCGGCGTGACTAAACTGCCGACGCATTTTATCGATGCCCCCCACTCGCTGGCGCCGGTGCTGGGACAGGTTGACCTGCTGGGGGCGTTAAACATCGCCTTCCTGCCGTTCCTGTTCGTCTTTTTCGCATCTGAGTTTTTCTCCACCATGGGGACAACGCTGGCGGTGGGCGGCGAGGCGGGTCTGCTGGATGAAGAAGGCAACATGCCGCAGATTAATCGCCCGTTTATGGTCGATTCGATTGCCGCCGCGCTCGGCCCATGGGTGGGCATCCCGGCGGCGACGGCACTGATTGAGTCTTCGGCGGCAGCGGAAGCCGGCGGCAAAACCGGCCTCACCGCCCTGTCGGCGGCGGTAATGTTCCTGCTGATGCTGCTGTTCACGCCGGTGGCGTTGATGATCCCGAAAGAAGCCACCGCCCCGGCGCTGATCCTGATTGGCCTGAACATGTTCAGCGGCCTGCGCAAAGTGGATCTTGCCAACTTCACCGACGGGCTGCCGGTGCTGATGATGGTGATGATCACCCTTATCGCCAACAGCTTTGGCACCGGGATTGCCGGCGGGCTGCTGTTTTACATTGTGATCAAGGCTATCGCCGGTAAGTGGCGGGAGATCCCGATTGGCCTGTGGGTATTGGCCGTCCCGCTGGTGTATTACTTCGCGACCTTAGTCAGGCATTAAGCCCTTCACAATGTGATTTCACCTCTTCATATAACAAACGCACCGCGGCAGAGAGCTGTTTGCGGTGCGGACAAATCAGATTCAACGGCACTACATCCCCCTGATAACGCGGCAGCAGGCGCCGCAGGCGCCCCGCCCGCAGATCGTCGCTGACGTCGAGCATCGATTTATAGGCAATGCCCTCCCCGGCGATCGCCAGCCGACGGATCACCTCGGCGTCGTCGCTCATCACCGTGCCGGAAACCTTCTGCTGCTGAACCACGCCGTCGAGGCTCAGCGACCAGCGGTCGAACGGACGGCCGCGCAAAATGTAGATCAACGCATTGTGCTGGCTGAGTTCCTCGAGGGTCTGCGGTTCGCCATGGCGGGCGATCCACTCAGGCGAGGCCACCAGCACCCGACGATTTTCCGGCGCCACCGGCAGCGAGATAAACGAGGCATCGTCGTTATTGCCATAGCGAAACGCAACGTCCACCGGATCTTTAAACACGTCGGTCAGCTGATCGGAAAAGAGCAGCCGCAGGCGCAGCGCCGGGTGGCGTTGGCGGAAATCGCGGAACAGGGTCAGGAGCAGGTTACGCCCGAGGTCCGACGGCACGGCAATCTGCAACATGCCGCGAACTTCATCATCCGGGGTCTGGATCTTCTGCAGACCGGCCTCGAGGGTATCGAGCATCTGGGTGGCGTAGGGCAGCCAGGTCTCCCCCTCCGGCGTCAGGCGCAGGCTGCGGGTCGAACGGGCAAACAGGCGAATATTGAGGATCGTCTCCAGACGCTTAATTGCCGCGCTGACCTGCGCCGGCTGCTGCCCGGCCTCGCGCGCCGCGTCGCTAAAACTGCCCAGCGCCGCGGCGCGGACAAATAAGGTCAGATCTTCCAGCCTGAACATGCCGATTCTCCCCTGCTTCAGATTGCTCCCAAAATACGCATCACCGTCGCTGCAACGCAAGCGGCACAAGACTTGCGCCGCGTTTTGCTTACACTTTTTAAAAATCCAGTGCTTGCCATTTCAGCAACGCATCAGGAATGATACGAGGCTGCTATTTTGAGTCCAGGTAATATTGAGGAAACTATGCGTAAAACAAAAATGATGCTTCTGGGCGTACTTCTTGCCACCGCTGGCGCCAGCTGGACGGCTACTGCCGCGGGGATCGATCAGTATGCGCTGAAAGAGTTCACCGCCGATTTCACCCAGTTTCACATCGGCGACACCGTTCCGGCGATGTATCTCACCCCGGAATACAACATTAAACAGTGGCAGCAGCGTAACCTGCCTGCGCCGGACGCCGGCAGCCACTGGACCTATATGGGCGGTAACTACGTGCTGATTACCGATACCGAAGGCAAAATCCTCAAAGTGTACGATGGCGAGATCTTCTATCATCGCTGATCCGCGCAACCTCCACGTCCGCCCCGGCGAGCCAGCGGACTCTCCGGCGCTGCGCCAGATCTTCCTGCGGGCGCGCAGTTTATCGTGGACCTGGCTTCCCGCCGCGGCGTGGCGGCTGGAAGATTTCGATGCCGCCACCGCGGATGAACAGCTGTGGGTCGCGGAATGCGACGGCCAGCCGGTGGGCTTTGCCGCCGTATGGACCGCCGATAATTTCCTTCACCATCTGTTTGTCGACCCCGACTGGCAGGGCAAACATATCGGCAGCGCGCTGCTGGCGCAGGTCGAACGGACCTTTACCGCCAGCGGAACGCTGAAGTGCCTGATGGAAAATAAAAACGCCCTGCGCTTCTACCAGCGTCATGGCTGGACCATCGAAGCACAGGGCGCGTCGCCCGAGGGCAGATACTGGCTAATGCGCTCGCCGCGGCCTTAAACGGCGCGGAAGGCAATCTCACCCGGGATCACTTCTCCCTGCCAGTACATCTGGGCCGCCACCCGGCCCGCCAGCTGCCGGTAGATGTCGGTAAATTCGCTGTCCGGACGCGCCACCACCGTCGGCGTGCCGTTATCCAGATCTTCCCGCAGCGTAATATGCAGCGGCAGCTGGCCCAGCAGCTGGGTGTGGTATTTCTCGGCCAGTTTTTGCGCGCCGCCGGTGCCGAAGATAGGCTCGTGGTGCCCGCAGTTGCTGCAGATATGCATGCTCATGTTTTCCACGATCCCCAGCACCGGCACTTCCACTTTCTCGAACATCACGATGCCTTTTTTGGCGTCGATCAGCGCGATGTCCTGCGGCGTGGTGACCACCACCGCGCCGGTCACCGGAATGTTCTGCGCCAGGGTCAGCTGGATGTCGCCGGTGCCCGGCGGCATATCCAGCACCAGGTAATCAAGATCCGGCCACAGCGTCTCCTGCAGCATCTGCATCAGCGCCTTGCTGGCCATCGGCCCACGCCAGACCATGGCGTTGTCGTCGGTCACCAGGTAGCCGATGGAGTTGGTTGCCAGACCATATTTCATGATCGGCGCCATATGAGTGCCGTCCGGCGAGGTCGGGCGGCTGTCTTCCGCACCCAGCATGGTCGGAATCGACGGACCATAGATATCGGCATCCAGAATGCCCACCTTCGCCCCTTCCGCCGCCAGGGCCAGCGCCAGGTTTACGGCAGTAGAAGATTTACCGACGCCGCCTTTGCCGGAGCTGATGGCGATAATGTTTTTCACGCCGTTGACCCCGGGCTGGTTTTTCACCCGCTTGAGGGTCGCGATGCTGTGGGTCAGCTTCCAGTCGATGGCCTTCGCGCCGGTGATGCGCAGCAGTTCGGCGCTGCACTGCTCTTTCAGCGCTTCGAAAGCGCTGCTCCAGACGAACGGCATTTGCAGTTCAATATGGACGGTATCGTCCAGCCAGGCGACATGGTGCAGCGCCTTAAGGGCGGTGAGATTATGCTTCAGGGTTGGGTGCTGGAAATTGGCCAGCGTCCCGGCGACCATCGCACGTAGGCGCTCAGGGGATTTGGCCTGGGATTGCGAATTCATCCCGACTCCTTTGTTGTTTTGAGATGCTTTCAGTAATCACAGAGTTTATCACAGGTAACGATTATCCATATATGGGCAGCCATTTATGGCGCACCCACAGCCCTTTTGGTAATATCGGAAGCCCTTTTTACAACAGAAGATGTAATGCTCACTATGACTCAAGTCGCGAAGAAAATTCTGGTAACGTGCGCCCTGCCGTACGCCAACGGCTCCATCCACCTCGGCCACATGCTGGAGCACATCCAGGCTGATGTCTGGGTCCGTTACCAGCGAATGCGCGGCCACGAGGTCAACTTCATCTGCGCCGACGACGCCCACGGCACGCCGATTA
>SKEA01001225.1_pt1 | contig 19317 bp, 20 predicted proteins | sample 4826601 | NCBI WGS metagenome assembly SKEA01 (sample SAMN11008821, study PRJNA524170) | human gut metagenome | biome: Human fecal sample; material: Feces; isolation source: fecal sample from pouch patient p13, p53 | host: Homo sapiens | place: Israel: Tel-Aviv | collected 2016-07-06 | reverse complement strand
AATATAGTTAATTGACCTTGTAAATTCATAATCATTAGTATCCCTCCCATAAATAGGATATAACTAATGATCATTTTTGTACATTTTTATTTTCCATTTTCTGTTCATTGTTATATTATCATTTACAACCAATAAAGAGAAATACATCAGAAAGCAACAATAGCATACTAGAAAACAGAGATTTCAGAAAGTGAGAATAAATAATAACACTCAAAATAAAAACCACAAAGAAAGACTAAATCAACTGTTTTAACTGATGTAGTCAAATATATATTATAAATCTGATTAAAGAGTTAATGTTTCTAATAAAAGAAGCATTAACTCTTTTTATATTTTAGGAGGAGTAGATATGAATAAGTCAGATTATAATGGAGTATACGAAGAGTTAGTTGAATTGCTTGGATTAGAGAATACATTAAAAATACATAAATATTTCAGAGGTCAACAAGTAAACTTTCCAATGAGATTATATTCTAAAGAGTATATAGAAGAATATCTTATAAAAAATTACAATGGGAAGAACTTGAAAGAATTATCTAAGAAGCTAGATTATACAACTAATTGGTTGAGGAAGATGTTAAATAAGATTGAATTTAGTTAATGTAGTATTGGACTGATAGAGGTTGTAAGTAGGTCTAATTTAGGTTGAATAGCAGTAAAGAAAATCAATAAGTTGGACGTAAGGACATATTAAATTTCTAAATAGAGGTAAAAAGAGTTACATAAAAAGAGAATGTAAGTAAGAAAAGAGTGAAAGCTCTATGCGACCATACGTCCAAGAGCAATGAAATCAATAATTGAAGAAAAAGGTAATAAGTCCTAAATAGAACCAGAATCAACACCAAGATGTATAATTCCCGTAAATCCCGCAAACCCATAAAAAAATAATAGGTCTATAATAAATAGAAAAGAGAACTAAAAATAAATAAGTTTTTATAACAATAATAAAATCTTACGGGATTACGGGAAAAACGGGGAAGCAAGATGAATCCAATAATAAGAGCGTAATAAATGATTGGGGGAAAGGGGGCAAAGTAGTAGGGCTAAATAAAATTAAAAAATAAAAATTTATTTTTTATAAATAAAACTTTTTATCTACTTATCTACCTTTACCCCTTACTATCAAAGAATAATTGTAATAGAAAATATCGTCATAACCGTAGTACCGATAGTGTCGATATTTTCAGTAGAAATAAGTTAATGATTATAGGAGAATAAAAATGAATATAGATAAAGTAAATAAGATAGAACAGGTTGCTATATACTGTAGAGTAAGTACAATAGAACAAGCAGAAGAAGGATATAGTATAGATGAACAAGAAAGACTTCTAAGAGATTGGTGTAATAGAATGAATTACTCAGTTTATAAGGTATATTCAGATAGAGGAATAAGTGGTAAAGAGATAAAAAATAGACCAGCACTAAAGGAACTTCTAAAGGATGCAGAGGAAAGAAAGTTTCAGATGATGATTTCTTGGAAGATTAATAGGATAAGTAGAAAGCTTTCAGATGTTCTAAGGATAGTAGATATACTAGAGCAGAATAGTATAGCTTTCAATTCTTATTCAGAGCAATTCGATAATAGTACACCAGCAGGAAAAATGCAATTTCAGATGATGGCATTGATAGGAGAATTCGAGAGAGGAACAATAGCTCAAAATGTAAAGATGGGGATGTGTGCAAAAGCAAAATCAGGAGAATGGTGTGGAGGTAGAGTTTTAGGGTATAACCTAGTTCCTGTGGAGAATCAAGAAGGAGCTAAAAGAAGAAAGAATAGACTAACAATAAATGAGAAAGAAGCAGAAGCAGTAAAATTTATCTTCAATGAATATGGTAATGGAAAAGGATATAAGGCTATTACTAATCAACTAAATAAGCTAGGTTATAAGACTAAGAAAGGAAATGATTTTTCAGTAGGTTCAATACGAGAAATTCTAACTAATCCAGTATATATAGGAAAGGTTAGGTATAATGTAAGACAAAATTGGTCAGAAAAAAGAAGAAGAAATATAAATGCTAATCCAATAATAACAGATGGAATACATGAACCTATAATAGATGAAGTATTATGGGATAAGGTACAAGTAATCATGGAAAGTAAGAAGGGAAAACCAGCAAGAATATACGATGGAGAATATCCACTAACAGGAATACTAAGATGTCCTAAATGTGGAGCTGGTATGGTGATTTCAAGAACTACTAATAAGTTAGCTGATGGAACTAAGAAGAGAATAGCTTATTATTGTTGTGGAGCATGGAAAAATAAGGGTACAAGTGTGTGTAATTCTAATACAATAAGAGTTGATAAAGCTAATGAGTATGTGTTTAGCAAGTTATCAGAATTACTTTCTAATGAGAAAATGGTTGAAACTATAGTAAGGAATGTTAATAATGAAAGACATAAAAAGATAAATCCAGCTAAGAAAGAGCTAGAAAGAATAGATAAAGAACTTGAAAAGATAGATAGGAAGAAAACTAAACTTTTTGAAGCATATGAAGAAGACGTAATATCTAAGGAAGAGTTCAAGGAGAGAAAAGATAAGCTAAATAAAAGAGCAAAAAGTCTTCAAGAGGAGAAAGAACCATTTCTAGTTACACTTTCAGATGACGTAAGTGAAGAAATACCGTATGAATTCATAAAGAGTATATTAGAGAATTTCAGTAAAGTTCTAACAGAAAGTGCAACAAGAGAACAACAGAAGAAGTTACTTCATATGATAATATCAGAAATAACTATAAATGAAACAAGAGAAATAGATTCAATAAAACTAAAAATAAATGATAGGTTGGTTGACTATATAAGTAAAGAAGAAGGAGTGTCTATAAAGGATACTCCTTCTTCTTTTATGCTAAGAAATGTTGGGGTAAGTACATTGAATTTAGATATTGCAATATAGATAATACTATAACCAATATTTATATTATTGTTAATAGATATTATGATTAGTATATAATGTATAATTAAGGTATATGAAGTTTTATTATGGGGATTGGAGGTATATATGTTTAAAATAGATGTAGAAAACTTATGTTGGATAGATGGAAGTGTAGATAATTCAGATGATATATGTTTGCATGGTGAAACTACTGTAAAAATTGGAAGCGAGATATTTAAATATAATGCAACAGTTAGTGCGACTGCATTATATTTATTAAAAACATTAACAGAGAATCATATAATGCATACATCAAATCAAATGTTACCATGCTGTGGTTCTTTTATAATACCAAATGAAGATTTAACTAATGTAGATATTTGTGGATGTAATAATGGAATTGATTGGAGTGTAATACATGAAGATGATTGTGTAAAAATAGTTACAGAAAGTAAAAATGAAACTATAGTAAGTATTCATGAATATATTGAAGAAGTATATAAATTTACAGATAAAATAGAATCTTTTTATAAAAAATGTACCTCTAAAAGGCTTCCTTATGATGATTTTGAGAAAAATGGATACATTGCATTTTGGAATGAATGGAATATTAGAAGAAATAGAAAAAAGGAATTATATGTATATATTGTTTTAAATTGGTGAAATAATACAAAGAAAAGGTTAGAGCAAAATTATGAGTAAATATAAGATGTTAAATAACAGAATAAAAAATGTTTTTACTGAATTTTATATAGATGAAGAATTTGAAGAGTATCCATATATAGATTTAGATAAAACGAATAAAAAATTAATTAATAATAGATGGTTTGGAATAGATAGCTTTCCAAAGCAAATGGAAGCTGAATCTCCACATGGAGTATTAGATGTATTTTGGGATTTAGATGAGGATAAAACTAACTATTTAAAGCAAGAAGAAAAATTTATAAGAGCATTGCTTCTTATAATGAGTTATAGCAAGGATATAATAATTTCAAGTGATTACTATTTTAGTGAGAATAAGAAATACATAAATAGAGTGATAGGGAAAAAAGATTTAGGGCACCTTAAAGTTATAAAAGATGTTCTATTTGACATTAAGGAAATTGAGTATGATTACTATGCTATTAATTCATTAATAAAGATAGCATTAAGAGAAAGAAGTCATTTGTCAATATATATGTTAGACTTAGAGATTATGTTGGAGGTCAATGGATTATATAGCAATGTGTATTTGGGAGATAAAGGGAATATAGATATTGTAAAATATATATGTACTGTTGAAGGTTTGTATATTAGAGATATGAATAGCGATAGAATTTAAATTATAATATGAAAAAACCTCACTTATTACCGATACGGAGAACCGTACCACAAGTAAGTGCGAAAGGTGGTCTTAGCTAAGTAAAATTAATAAATAAGGCTACCTTTTGTTAATAAAAGTACAGTGTGATAAGTTGAGAGATAAAATAAAAAGACGTAAACGCATCCTGGAGTATCTAACATAGAAAAAGGAAGATAAACATATAAATACAGAGCAAAATACATATAAATTAAATATAAGATAATTATAGTATATTTTTTTTGCTATTTTTAAGATAGAATTAACTTATAAAAACTAAAATAAAAGAATCAAATTTATATATAGTGAATATAATAAACTATATAGTAAATAATATTAATGTATTACTCAGGGGAACCTGATTAAATATCCGAGAACAACGGAAAGAATATTGTTCATAAGTAAGTTTTATCTCCGAGAATGACGGGATATAAATGTAGAATATCATTCAAATGTTTAGTTTTATCTCCGAGAATGACGGGATATAAATGTAGAATATCATTCAAATGTTTAGTTTGTTAATAGCCTCTTTTATAGAGGCTATTATTTTTTGGGGGATTTGGAATGAGGTTAGTTAAAGTAAATAATGAATTTTATGAAAAGTGTATGCAGAATAACACTACACAAGAATTAATGTTTAATGAACAAGGTAGGCCGTGTGTTTTAATTGTAAGATTAAAATATAAAAATAAGAAAAGAGAATTTATAGTACCATTAAGATCTAATATACCAGCTTCAGCGCCTCATTGGCAGTACTTCTCATTACCACCTAATAATAATACTAGGCCTGGTAATAAACATGGTATACATTACATAAAATTATTTCCGATATCTAAAAAGTATATTAATAAATATAATATAAATAATAATGAGTTTTTACAAATGATATCTGAAAAAATAAGTAATAATCAAAAGGAAATTATTGATGCATGTCAAAAGTATCTAGAAGATTGTGAGTTAGGGAAAAAACATTCAATGACACCGGATATTGATGGAATATTAGAATGGTTGGATAATGAATAAATAGTAGAATGAAATGGTAGACATCAAAATATAGTCTACTATTTTTATTTATAGATATTTGCACTTAATTGCTATACGGAGAGCCGTACCACAAATAAATGATATTTATAAATATATTTTATATATTTAGATTTTAATGAAACTAGAGGTACAGTAGTTAGATTTGTTTTTTACACAAATCAATCTACTGTACCAAAAGAGTATATGACTCAGTAAAAGTCATATACTCTTTATATTACAATTCTTTAGCAATAGCATATCCTGCATGAATAGCATCTTTTATTGTTCCAACATTGTTTGCGTCTCCTATAGTGTGATAAGGCATTTGAAGTTCCCTTAAGGTATCAGCCAGTGTGGTGTCTGTGCGGTAACCTACGGCGAAGATAAGGGTGTCGGCATCAGTAATGCAGTGGATTTCACCGTCTTTGCTATAGTAGATTTTATCTTCCTCTACCTTTTCAACCTTGGCGCTACAGATTAGCTCTATGCCTTTTTTCATCATACGTTGTACAAGTAAACTTCTACCTGCGCCTGTTTCTGTTGACATGATTTCTGGAGCCATTTCAATTACAGTGACTTTTCTGTCTCTAGGAAGACGGTCATAAACTAGGGGTGCCAGATAATCTGCAGTTTCACAGCCTACAGAACCACCTCCAATAATAACGATTTTACGGCCAGGGAAGGCTTTTCCACCTAGAATATCATCAGCAGTTGCCCAATGTTTAAAGGCTGTAAATGGTTGGATAACAATAGGGGAGGCACCATTGCTTATAATCACTTCATAATCAGCAAATTCATTTTGTAATAGTTCTTTATTAACAGTACAGTTTAAACGAATTTCAACTCCAGTTTCTTCGAGTTTTCTAACCATGTATTGTGTAACCTTTGAAAGATCTTGCTTAGCAATTGGCACAGAAGCTATACGCATAAGTCCACCTAGTTCTTCATTTTGATCGCAAAGGACTACATGATGACCTCTTTTCTTTGCAACATAGGCTGCTTCCATACCAGCAGGTCCGCCACCAATAACAAGAATTTTTTTCTTTGTGTTAGATAACTTAAGAGTATCCTCATTTTCAATTTCAAGAGAGGGATTGATTGTGCAAGCTACACGCTTTCCAAACATAATACCGTTTAGGCAACGAAGACATCCAATACATGGACGTATATCATTATCCATACCTTTTTCGGCTTTATTAGCAAATTCAGAATCGCATAAATTAGCTCTTCCAATCATGCAGATATCTGCTTTACCATTGGCAATTAATTCATCAGCAATCCAAGGCTCTGTAATTCGTCCAACAGTAGCTATTGGGATTGACGTATGTTTTTTGATTTCTTCTGATAACTTAGCGTGAGAACCTTGCTTTGTACCAGGTGCAGGGATTGAGCTACCACGCATGATAGTAGTTCCTCCAGATATGTGAATCATATCAGCACCAGCTTTCTCTAATTGCTTAGCAATGTATATTCCATCGTTAAGATTTAAGCCTCCATCACAGTATTCATCACCAGAAATTCTTACATCAATGATGAAATCTTTTCCGCACGTTTTACGAACTTCTTCAATAACTTCTAGTGTTAATTTCAAACGGCCATTGATATCACCGCCATATTCATCAGTTCTTTTATTATATAGAGGAGATAAAAAACCTCCTAGTAGACCGTGAGCATGAGCAGCATGAATTTCAACACCATCTCCTCCAGCGGTTTTAATTCTTAAGGCTGCTTCACCAAACTGCTTGATAATAATCTTTAATTCTGGTATGGTTACTGGTCTTGGGGCTTCCTTTGCATAGGCAGGCCCAACATTTGATGGTGCAATTAAACGAGGTGTTCCCTGAATAGGGAAGGCCATGTAAGCAGGATGGAATAATTGGGGAAGGATTTTTGCTCCATACTTATGGACAGCCTCCGTCAACTTTTTCCAACCAGGAATATAAGAATCATCACTTATGGACATATCTCCAGGTAAATATGTGTAAACAGGTTCAATAGTAGTTACTTCAGTAACAATAAGACCAACACCACCCTTTGCTCTTGCAGCGTAATGCTCAACTAAAGTATCTGTTACATAACCTTTATCTGCTAGGTTTGTAGATATTGGTGGCATAAAAATACGGTTTTTAACTGTGGTTTCACCAATTTTGATAGGTGAAAATAAATGACTATATTTTTTCATATCTTCATCTCCTTTTTCTTTGATGTTACCATATTATTCAATTAGTATCCTTGTCCTAGCTTGATGTTAAAGGTTAAAATATGTCATCATATTTGAAGATTAAAAGCGAAATGAGATAATATTAAAGCGAAAAATGACTTATAATAGAAAGTTACAAGGTAGATTTTAAGTTCCTCCATTTTAAACTTTAGCAATATCTATAATAATTTCATCATTACAGTGAGTTATAGTGCTTTTTACATCTTTAGATGTTTGAATGGAGCAAAGAGTATGCCCTTCTTTCACTTTGATTTTTATGCTATCATTTTCATAAAGGATGTTTTCTGATTCTTCTAACAGGTGTTGAAGGAGCTGCTTTTGATTATAATCTAGAGACATTATTTGTTCTCTTTTATCTTCATTAAATTTCATGTTATTGACAAACTTTTTGCGATAGTGGCTAGGAACAATTCCATAAAGTTCTTTGAAGGCTGTGGTATAGGCTTTAGAATTTGGCATGCCACAATCAGCAGCAATCTGCTCAATGGATTTTTTCCCTTCTAATAAAGATTCTATGGATTCACGAATTCTTACTAGAGCAACATATTTTACAAATGGAATACCTGTATACTTCTTAAAGAGTTTGGAAGTGTAAGAAACGCTAAACATAAGTGTATCTGCTACATCTGTTAAACGTAGCTCCTCTTGATAATGGCTATCTATGTACTGAATAGCTTTAATATAGTTTTCTCTATGAATAGATTGAAGAGGTAAACGTTCAATAGGATACTGCATGTGATTAGAAGTTATATAAACAATTTCCATCATTATTGTATTTAACTCAAATAAATTATTATTACCACGTAATAGAACTCCAACTAATTTACCTATTTGAAGCTTTAATTTTTTCAATAATTTTAAATTATTATTGTCAGTGCAAACAATTGATTCGTAGGAATGCTTTATTTCTCCTATCATTGCTGATGGAAAGAGAGAAAAATCAATATGTATGGTTAAAATCACATTTTCTTCCCTAGAATCTTGACGAATTATATGAATATCATTTGGAGCAATGATTAATAGTTCATGCTCTTTAATTATATGAGAGAAGTTTTCTGTAATAACCTCATATTCTCCCTTTAAAACGTAGGTTATTTCTAGACTACTATGACGACAAAATACTTGTCTGCTAAAGCTGTTAATGCTTAGGCTTAAAGGATAACCGAATTTTTGACCTGAAAAATCATAATAATATTTCATATTTTGCATAAAAAACCTCCATTTATTGTAGTTGCAGATTTAACGTATTTTTTCTTTAGATATATAAATTAAAATTATATTACTAATAATAGATGCTTTTACAAAAGTAAACAAGTTGTTATTCTTGATAATGATTGAATGATAAAAGTCCTAGCGAAATAAAGAAATTATATAGGGAAGATAGACAAGATGTATTAGAAAAAGCTGATGAGCTTATTAAGAATATTTATCGAGTTCTCATTACTAGAGAGATGAAAGGATGCTATATTTATTGCGTATTTGAAAAAAAATTTAGTTATAGCAGTTAAATTTGTATTGGTTGCTAATGAATAATATATCACTAATTTAAATAATTAGAATTATGAATAATGAACCGTACCATAAATAAGTGCGGTTTTTACTAAATTTGGATTTTAAAATATAATGATAAAAGTTTGGATAACGTCTACAGGGTTGGCTATAGTAGAAGCCTTCCTTGTGGTGTTTTTTTATAATTAAACAAGATGTATAAATAAAAAAGAAGTAGATAAACATTTGACACATATATCATTTATTGATATATTATATTTAATGATATATCAATAAATGATATATATAATAGGAAGGAGAATTTTATGCCAAGAAAAGATTCTATTGATATTGGGGAACTAACAGATTCTGCTTTTTATATTTTATCTAGTGTTATTGAGGAAAAGCACGGATACCTAATTATGAAAACTATTGAGAATCTTACTAATAATGAAGTTACTATTGGTCCTGCATCACTTTATACAACACTGAAAAAGCTTTTATCAGCAGATTTAGTGGAGTTAAGTTCTGACATAGATGAAAATAAAAAAGTATATAAAATAACAAATAAAGGACGAGAGATGCTCATAAAAGAGATTGAGCGTAAGAAACAGATGGTTAAATTTGCTGAAAATTTTTTGAATTAGAAAAGGGGGATATTTATGAAAAGGAAATATGTAATGATTAGAGGACTTGCATTTAGTGAAGAAGATGATATGGAAAAACTAAAAAATTATGCAAGTCAAGGTTGGATATTAGAAGACATAGTATGGGGATTTTTCTACAAACTAAGAAAAGATAAGCCTCAAAACATAGTATATAACCTAGATTACCAAACAGAGACAAATGAAGAGTATTTCACTATGTTTAAAGAGGCAGGATGGAAACTTGTTGTTTCTATAGAAAATTATATGCACATTTTTTCAGCACAAGTTGGAACTAAACCAATTTATAGTGATTGTGAATCAGAAATAGATAAATATACAAGTATAAGAAATACAACAAGAAAAGGAACTCTATATTCTTTAATAATAGCTATAGCATTAATTGGGTTACTAGTTGTTTCCTTAATGGTTATTAAATCTATATTTCTGATTATCCTTGGATTGTTAATAATTGATATATTTATATTTGTATTTAATTTTATGCCTTATTTAGCATATAATTCAAGAATCAAGCAAATAAAAAAGTATTGTAAATGTAATAGTAAGGCAATAGATAATAAAATTTCATGGAAATTATATGCAATTGCAGGCGTTCTATGGTTAGCTATAGGAATATGGCATTTAATTGGAAAACTATATTTTTCAGCAGTATTTTTTATAATTTTTGGTGCTTTTTTTATTTTTTCAAGTTCATCTTACTTTAAGAAATATAAAAAGTCTTTATAAATTATATACAAATTAAAGAATATCAAGATAGTATAACAATACGAAGTAACGTCACGTTTGATATTATATAGATAAATAGGAATTCGTAGGGAGAAAGATATGAAAAATAAAAATATAAGTTTTGTAGGATTAGGGTTATGCTTAGGTGTTGCTTTTGGTTTAGTGTTTGATAATTTAGCTATTGGAGTAGGTGTTGGTTTAGCTATTGGAGTAGGATTAGATAGTAGAAAAAATAAAAATAAATAAAAGTAAATTTCAATTTGTATAGTAGATTTGATGAACAATATTATAAAATAAATCTAAAATATAAATATATATTATAGTTAAGGATAATATATTGAATAAAGATATTACTTACAAGAAACTTCTATGTGTAATTAGATTGCATATAGAAGTTTTTATATTTTAGGGATGATTGATGATGAAGAAAATTTACTATTGTAAAATAATAATTTGATATATTTATTTAAAATAGAATAATATGGTATAATGACAAAAAATATAAAAATGAGAGGTAAGAACAAATGAATATTCGTAGATGTGAAATTAATGATGCTGATAATATGTTAAAAATGTTATTAGAATTGGATAAAGAAACAGAGTATATGTTATTTGAAGCAGATGAAAGGCCCAATGATATTAATAGAATAAAAGCAATGATTAATCAGTCAATCAATGGAGATAATTTACTTTTATTTGCAATTGAAGATAATAATATTATAGGTTTTTTATCTGCTCAGAGAGGAATTACAAGGAAAATTAAGCATACAGCATATATTGTTGTAGGAATTAGAGAGAAGTTTAGGGGAAAAGGCATTGGGAAAAAGTTATTTTGTGAGCTAGATTTATGGGCAAAAGAAAATAATATTTCAAGATTAGAGTTAACAGTAATGTGTCCAAATAGTACAGCAAAACAATTATATGAGAAAAGTGGTTTTGAGATTGAAGGAACTAAACGAAATTCTATATTTATGAATGGTAAATATATAGATGAGTATTATATGTCTAAAATATATTAAGAATTATATTGAGTAGAAAGATAATGAATATAATTAAGTTCAATTGAAAAAATATATATTATTTATGGATTTAATTAAGAGTTTAAAGCACTATTCTTGGTCGGATGGGTGCTTTTTCTCTTTCCCGTTAATTTCTATATGCATTCCAAGCAATTTAATCTTGATAATTGATTTAGAAATAAAAAGATTATGTTTTAAAACTAATCTAATTATATTTGGTGTGGATACTTTGAGGGAAATGAGAAATCTTTTCGTGCTTAAGAAAAATGTGGATTTGAGTATCATTATACTAATTATGAGAAGCATTAGCCTTTGATGGGATATGTAAGAACAGAAATCATTACATGTATAACGAAATCACAGTGGGTGGACAATATAGATTATTGCCGATAGTCAAACAAATTCTAATTTATATTAAATTATTTCAAATAATAATTAAAAAGTATTATAATAATAGGAAAAATATGTTATTATAAATGAGTAGCAAAGTTGCTAACAAAAAAGTTTCATTTAGGTAAATAGTTTCTCAAAATTAGAGATTATTATATCAATTTAGAATCTTTAATTTTAGGAGGAATGTTTATGACAGATAAAACATTAGTATGTAGAGATTGTGGAAGTGAATCGTATTTTCAGTAGGAGAACAAGAATTTTACAAAGAAAAAGGATTCGATAACGAGCCAACAAGATGTGTATCTTGTAGAAGAGCTAAAAAAGAGCAAAATAGAAGATAATTTTAGATTGTTATAGGTTGTAGTTTAAGCTACAACCTTTTTTGATTATATAAAATAAATAATAAATAATTAATAAGAGATTAAAAATATAGAAATTTAATTATTATGAGTATAAAATTAATAAAAAGAGATTGATATTATTTTGAATTAAGATAAAGGGTGATTATATGTTAAAAAATATTGATAAAAAAGTTTTAAGAGAAAAAATAAAAAATGATGATTATATATTAAAAAATGTTGGCAAAAAATTTGTAAGAGAAAAAATAATAAATGATGATTTTTTAGATATTATACATAGAAATATGATGCCAATGAATGAGTTAATGGCTTATTATAGATGTGCAATTATGGAAGTGGAAACAAAGTTTAAGGTATTAAATGAACAGTTTTCATTACAATATGATAGAAATCCAATAGAAGGTATAAAAACTAGATTAAAGTCTCCTGAGGGGATTATAAAAAAATTAAATAAGAAAGATTTACCTTTTACATTGGAATCAATACAAGAAAATATAAGAGATGTTGCTGGTGTAAGAGTAATCTGTTCATTTCCGGAAGACATTTATATGTTAGCTGATTGCTTATTAAACCAAGATGATATTAAGCTAATTGAGAAGAAGGATTATATAAGAAATCCTAAAAAAAGTGGTTATAGAAGTTTACATTTGATTATAGAAGTACCAATTTTCTTAAAGAATGAAAAGAAAGGAATGAAAGTAGAAGTACAACTTAGAACAATAGCAATGGATTTTTGGGCAAGTTTAGAGCATAAATTAAGATATAAGAAAAATATTAATCCAGAAGAAGCTGAAATTATAAGTAAAGAGCTATTTGAGTGTTCAGAAATTAGTGCAGATCTAGATAAACGTATGGAAGAAATACGAAATAGAATTGAAAAAAAGTAATATGTAGCACTTCCATCTTGATTTCGATTAACATAAATAAATCTATAAAGTTTTTTTATTATGAAAAAGTATTATGTCGAACGAAATTTAAACAAAATTATTAGAAAATAATGTACAATTATACATAAAATAGTATAAAATGATAAAGCTAGCAAAAAAGTTACAAAATTCTATTATAATAGACATCTAATTTGGAAATTTAAGACTGTATAAATACAGTCTTTTTTTTAGGAATTTTATGAAAGGAGAGATTGTAGTGATAATGGAATATTCAAAAGAAACATTAGAATTACTTTTAGATATAATACCTGATTATATTTTTTACACAGATTTAGATGGAAAAATTATTTATTGCAACAAAAGATATGCTAAAAAAATTATTAAAAAACCTAAGGGGGAGATATATGGAAAAACACATGAAGAATTAAATTTATTTAAGGAATCATCTAATATTGAAAAGATTAGAAATAATGAAGTAATAGATGAAAAGAAATCATTAAAATATACGCAAATAGAATATTCAAATGGAGTAAAATATACTATTTCTATTGAAAAGTATCCAACATTTGATAATCAGGGGAATGTAAGTGGGATATTAAATAAAATAAGAAATATATCTCATGAGGATGAATTAAGCAATTTAAGAGATGGATTTTTTTCTAATATAAAGCATGAATTTAGGACACCAATAAATATGATTATAACATCTATACAATTATTAGATAGCAGATGTAAAATATGTGATTTAGGCAATTGTAAAGATTGTTTTATAAAGGATATTCATAGAATAAATTTAAATGCCCTAAGAATTCTTAAAATATCTAATAATTTTATAGATTTAACTAATTTACAGTCTGGAAATATAGACTATAATCCTAATAATTATGATATTGTAGATGTAGTAGAATCATTATGTAATGACGTAAATAATTATAAGAAGTTTAAAAACATAACTATAATATTCGATACAGAAGTAGAAGAATTAATTATTGGTTTTGATAAAATTAAGTTAGAAAGAATTTTACTAAACTTAATTTCTAATGCAATAAAATTTAATCATAAGAACGGAAATGTAAATGTAAAGATATCACTAGAGGAAAAGTTTGTTGTTATTTCAGTTAAAGATACTGGAATTGGAATAAAAGAAGAAGATTTGAGTAATATATTTAACGAATTTTATAATGTAGAAGATAGATTTACTAAGATTTGTGAAGGGTTAGGTATTGGATTAAAATTAACTAAATATTTAGTTGAAATGCATAATGGTGAAATAAGTGTAAAAAGTAAAATAGGCAATGGAAGTGAATTTATAGTTAAAATACCTAATAATATATGTAAATATGAATATAATAATGAGCTATTAAATAGAGTATATGATAGTAGATTAGATAGAATAAAAATGGAGTTATCAGACATATATGAATAAAATATATAATTTTGAAATAGTACACCAAAAAATAAAGTTGATATAGAATAAATATTAATATGCATCAATAGAAAATATTGGGATAATTTTAAGTTTTTATAAAAAATAATCAAAAAAAGGTTGTAATTAAATAAAGACTATGTTATTATAAGAGAGTAGCAAAGTTGCTAACGAAAAAAGTTTCATTTAGGTAAATAGTTTCTCGAAAATTAGAGATTATTATATCGATTTAGAATCTTTAATTTTAGGAGGAATATTTATGACAGATAAGACAATAACATGCAGAGATTGCGGAAGTGAATTCATATTTTCAGTAGGAGAACAAGAATTCTACAAAGAAAAAGGATTCGATAATGAGCCAACAAGATGTGTATCTTGTAGAAGAGCTAAAAAAGAACAAAATAGAAGATAATTTTAGATTGTTATAGGTTGTAGTTTAAACTACAACCTTTTTTTGATATTTATTTATAAAAGATTAAAAAATTTTAATTTTACTCTCATTCTTTCTTCATGAAACTTATGAATTTATATTATATAATCATATTAAAGATTAATAAAAGGAGAAATTAATATGAATAAATATTTAGATAATATAAGAGAAACAATAAAGAGAAATAAGAAAAAATTAATAAGAAAAATTTCTATATTAATAGCTTCAGTAGCAATAATAGGGGTTGCAAGTGTTATAGCAGTATATAGTATAGCTAAATCTAATATTAATTATACAGTTGATGAAGCGAAAGAAATAGCACTTCAAGCAGTTGAAGGAGAAGTATTAGGTGTTAAGAAAATATTAGAATTAGACACGTTGGGTTTTGAGTATGAATTTAAAATAAAGGATTCAAATAACATACTTATGGAAGTTACTGTTGATTCAAGTTTAGGTGCTATTACGGACTTAGATAATTATTATGATTAAAATTACATATATGAAGTAACTTATAAAGGAGTAGACAAAGTGAAAAGCATATTAATTGTTGAGGATGAACCTAATATTTCTGATTTTATAAAAGGAGAATTGGAATATGAGGGATATAATGTTTGTATTAAAGAGGATGGTAGGAAGGGGTTAGAAGAGGCTTTAAGAAAAGAATACGATCTTGTAATACTGGATGTTATGCTTCCTTCAATGAATGGATTTGAAATATGTAGAAGATTAAAAAGGGAAAAGCAGACTTCAGTAATAATGCTTAGTGCAAAAGATAGTGTAATTGATAAAGTTAATGGTTTGCAAATAGGAGCAGATGATTACATAGCTAAACCTTTTGCAATAGAAGAATTACTTGCACGTATTGAAGTAGTTTTTAGAAGACAAGATAGTTTAAGTAATTATATAGTAAGGTTTAAGGATATTGTAATTAATAAAAGCTCAAGGATTGTAAAAAAAAATGGAACAGAGATAAATTTAACTAACAAAGAATATGAACTATTAACAATATTAATAGATAATAAAGATAGGGTAGTTACTAGAGAAGAATTGTTAGAAAAAATATGGGGATATGGGTATGAACCAGAAACTAATGTTACAGATGTATATATTAGATATTTAAGATCAAAGTTAAATAATGAAGATAAGGAAGAGTATATACAGACAGTTAGATCAATTGGTTATATCATGAGGAGTTAGTTATGAAAACTAAAAAGTTACCTATATTTTTAGAAATTATGAAAAATTCATTTTTTATAATTAGCTTAATTTTAGTTATATATACAATTGGTCAATTAATTACATTTTGGGTGTTTACAGATGAATATGAAAGAGACTTATTAAAAGATAGGTATAAAGAGATAACTAGTTTATCCAAGGATATAAATGTAGATATATCAGAAAGTGGATTTTATGAGTATTTACAGCAGTTAACTAATAATGATGACGAAGGTATAAGGATTTATTCTTTAGATAAAGTATATTACGAATCTAAAACAGAAATATGGAATGAGATTAAATTTGATTATGTAAATGAAGAAATTATGACATACTCCAAATTTTTTGATTTTGAGATATATATGGGAATAACAGGACCAATAGATATAGATGATTCTCAATATATAGTACAAATAGTTAGAGAAAATGATATGTTTCAAGAGTTTATTGAAAACTCACTACCAATTCTAATTTTTACATTAATTTTAGGACTAGTTTTAAGTGGAATAGGAGCTATGTATGTATCTAAGAATTTTATAAAGAGGCTTAGAAGACTTATAACAACTATGAATGAAATAAAGGAAAAAGGAATTAATAAAAGGGCTGAAATTTCAGAACTAAATGATGAAGTAGATAAAGTAAATATTGTTTTTAATTCGATGATGGATGAATTAGAGGATGCATTTCATGAGCAGAGTAGATTTGTATCCGATGCATCACATGAGTTAAAAACACCACTAACAGCACTTCATGGACATTTAAGTATGTTAAAAAGGTGGGGAAAAAATGATAAACAACGTTTAGAAAAATCATTAGATATATGTCTAAAAGAGGTAGAAAGATTAAAGAAATTAGTAAATGATATGCTACTATTGTCTAAAGCGGAAAAAACAGAAGTGGATTTTAATAAATTAGATGAAATTGATCCAATAATAGTAGTTTATGAAGTGGTAGAACATTATAAAATTTTAAACCCGAATGTAAAATATATAATTAATATTGAAGAAAATATAAAAGTTAAAATCGACCCAAATGACTTAAAGCAATTATTAATTATATTTATCGATAATTCAATAAAGTATAATAATAAGGATAATATAGAAATTCAAATAATATTAAAAAATGAATTAGGTAAATTAAAGTTAGAAGTCAGGGATAATGGAATTGGAATACCAAAGAATGAAATCAATAATGTTATGAAAAGGTTTTATAAAATTGATAAATCTAGAGTAAATAATAATTCCTTTGGAATTGGACTATCTATTGCAAATAGAATAGTAAATAATTATAATACTAAAATTTATATAGAGAGTGAATTAGACAAATATACAATAATAAGAGTCTATTTAAAATGATTGGAGGATAAAATGAAAAAATTAAAGTTAGTAATAATTACAACAATAATTAGCATTAGCTTAATGGGATGTAGCAATTCAAAAGTATTAAATAATAAAACAGTAACTATTGATGAAGCTAAGGAAATAGCATTAAAACATGCAGGATTAACAAGTGATCAAGTATCATTTGTTGAAGCAGAAAGTGATATAGATAATGGAGTAGAAAAATATAATATAGAATTTTACTGTGATAATAAAGAATATGATTATGAGATAAATTCAAATAATGGAGAAATAATAAAATATGATTATGATGCAGAATATAATCAAAATAATGTAAATAGTGTAGTTAATATTTCTGAAGAACAAGCAAAAGAAATAGCCCTAAAACATGCAGGGATAACAAGTGATCAAGTTTCATTTATTAAATTTGGAGTTGATGTAGATAACGGAATACAAATATATGAAGTAGAGTTTTACTATAATAATAGAGAATATAGTTATGAAATAAATGCTAATACTGGAGAAATATTATCTTACGAACAAGATTAATATTAATTAATGTATCTAATATGTATCATAGAATATTTTTATTTGGAAATATAGAATTATTTAATAAAAATTAAAATAAAAAAGTTAAAAATTTTCTGACAGACAAATTAAAAAGAAAAAATTAAAAGTATATATTTGTATTAATGGTAAATTATACGATCACATGTTTACAAAAAAGTATAAATATTGTAATATTTTCTTTGATAGTGAAATTTTATGCGATGGAGGGAATTATGAAAAGTTTAAAAGGAACAAAAACTGCAGAAAATTTAATGAAATCATTTGCTGGAGAAAGCCAAGCTAGAACAAGATATACATATTATTCAAGTATAGCTAAAAAACAAGGTTATGTTCAAATTTCAAACATATTCATGGAAACTGCTGAGCAAGAAAAAGAACATGCTAAGAAGTTTTATAAATTTTTAAAGGAAGATTTTAAAGATGAGGCTATTGAAATAACAGCATCATATCCTGTATCATTCCATGAAGATACATTATTAAATTTAAAGGCTGCAGCAGCTGGTGAAAATGAAGAGTGGACAGAGTTATATCCTGAGTTTGCTAAAACAGCAAGAGAAGAGGGATTTGAAGTTATTGCTACTGCTTTTGAAAAAATATCTGAGGTTGAAAAAAGACATGAAGCTAGATATTCAAAATTAGCTAAAAATATTGAAGAAGGTTCAGTATTTAAAAAAGAAGAGCCTGTATTATGGAAATGTCTAAATTGTGGATACATATATGAGGGGGCAGAAGCACCTATTAGTTGCCCAGCTTGTGCACATCCTCAAGGATACTTTGAAGTATTTGTAGAAGCGTATTAATATATTATAAAATGTTATTGGATAGTTCTTTGAAATAGGAGCTATCCTTTTAAGTTTTGAGATTTATAAATGAAACTGAATTCAAAATACTGGATTAATTTTAAGAATTTATAAAAAATAATCAAAAAAAGGTTGTAATTAAGAAAATACTATGCTATTATAAAAGAGTAGCAAAGTTGCTAACAAAAAAAGTTTCATTTAGGTAAATAGTTTCTCGAAAATTAGAGATTATTATATCGATTTAGAATCTTTAATTTTAGGAGGAATATTTATGACAGATAAGACAATAACATGTAGAGATTGCGGAAGTGAATTCATATTTTCAGTAGGAGAACAAGAATTCTATAAGGAAAAAGGATTCGATAATGAGCCAACAAGATGTGTATCTTGTAGAAGAGCTAAGAAAGAACAAAATAGAAGATAATTTTAGATTGTTATGGGGCTGTATCAGATTGAATTAATAAATTCAGTCTGAATACAACTCCTTTTTAATTGTTTAAAATTTTATACACTAATTTTTATGTAAATATTGCTATTAAT
>SKEA01001223.1_pt1 | contig 19347 bp, 18 predicted proteins | sample 4826601 | NCBI WGS metagenome assembly SKEA01 (sample SAMN11008821, study PRJNA524170) | human gut metagenome | biome: Human fecal sample; material: Feces; isolation source: fecal sample from pouch patient p13, p53 | host: Homo sapiens | place: Israel: Tel-Aviv | collected 2016-07-06 | reverse complement strand
GGATTATATACTGTATTTACATATATATCTGCTTCTGGTGATAATTTTTTAATTTTTTTTATTATACTAGGAAAGTCCTTTGAAAATTTATTTACTTCATTTAAAATTTCACTCTTTATTTCATCACTATTTAAATACTCACTTATTATAGAATCAAAGGTTTCTTCATCACAACCTTGTAATATGCTTTCATCTATATTTAAATTTCTCAATATAGCATTTAATATATTATTTCCTCCAATTGACACTGTAATTAAATCTGACTCTTTTATTTTTTCCTTATTTTCATCTATTATATTTAATAGCTCTGAAGAAGTTATTCCTTCCTCACTTAAATTACTGTAATCTAAATTATCATTTACTGCATGTAAAAAATCTTTAATTAATGAAACATATGAAATATCATAATCATTATTTGCTTCTATAGATATTTCATCACCTATAGCAACATATTTATCTAATACTTTATTAGAAACTTCTCCCTTAACTTGCATAGCCACAGGTAGTGCCAATAAAATCATTCCTATAATTATTATAAAAAATATTACTTTAACTCTATTCTTCCTTTTCACAATATCCCCTCCACCCTTTTGAACTCCTATACTTATTATAGGTGCTTTTTTCCTAAATTTACAGATTTTTTAGGTATTTTTTTCCAAAATATATCTACATAATTTTGCTCTATTTTTAAAAACAACTTAATTTTCTACATATTGTTTTAATCTAAATACTTTTAAATAATCAAAAAAAATAAGCTACCTTAGGTAATTTCATTTATTACCTAGAGTAGCTTAAAATTCTACATATATTTTTCTAAAATTTCAGCTCTGTTATAAGATTTTTTTATTATCTCTTTTGGGTAACCTATATGGTCTAATAACTTAATAGCATTACGTGTTTTAGATACTCCCCTTTTTAGCTTATAATCAAAATTTAATCCCTTACTATCTACTTTCTCACTAAAATAGAAGAAATCATAATTTTCTTTAAGAATATCTGTAAGCTCCCTATCATGTGTTGCAACGATTGATATACTATCTTTACTATTAATATATTTTAATATTTCTGCAGAAGATGCTATTCTTTCAATTGGATTTGTCCCTCTGAATATTTCATCTATTGGACAAAATACTGGTAAATCTAATTCTAGAGCTTTAATTATTCTAAGTAACGCTTCAGCCTCAGCCATGTAATAACTCTTTCCTAAAGTAACATCATCACTTGGACTTATTGATGAAACTATATTAAATAAACATGCTTCATACTTTTTAGTTAATGTAAAATTAAATGTTTGTGCAAATATAATATTAAGACCTATCATTCTTAAGAATGTAGACTTTCCTGCCATATTTGTTCCTGTTAAAACAATTCCCCTTTTCTCAAAATTAATTGAGTTAGGAACTGCATCTTTTATTAATGGATGTACACCATCTACTATATTAATACCAACCTTATCTACAAATTTAGGTTTAGTATACTTTCCTTTTATTTCTTCTTTATAAGATGCTATGGACATGTAACTTTCTATTTCACCTATTAAATAATATAAGTCTAAAATATACTCTCTCTTTTCATCTAATAAACTAGCAATTCTATAAAAAGCAGTTTCCTCTAATAAAAATGGAATAGTTAAAACTTCAAAAACTCCACCAGCTGTATTAGCCAATTGAATTGGTCTAGTAGCACTATCAATTCCCTTTAACTCTTTTAATAACTCTTTAATTTTATTATTATATTTTTCAATTGCAGGATGTTTTATCTCTTGAATTCTTTTTGCAGAAATTATAATATTTCTTAAATAAAGTAACCCTTGTGATTTAATATTTTTTCTTTCTTTATCATTAATAAATACATTAACCCATAACAATACAAATGTAGCTAATAGTAATCTAGGTTCTTTTAATAATATAGATAATATTATTGTTCCAAACATTAAAACTCTACCAAATAAAATATATAAATAGTATTTAGTTTTATTCTCCTCCAAAGATTCCATTATCATATCTAAGAATGTATTTTTTTTATCATATCCTAGCTTGAAATAAATCATTTGTAATTTTGTTCTTAAATCAGTAGCTTCTCTTAATTTTTCAACTAATTCATCTCTTTCCTCTAATCTCTTCTTATCATGAATTGGATTTCTAAGCATTTTATATAAAATTGCTTCTCCAGCACTACTATAAGTTCTATCAACCTTAGCAAAAACTTCATCCATATTGAAATCATCCCAGGTTTGATCATCTATTGTATATCCATCATGCTCTTCCATATCAAAATAAGTTCTTATATGTTTAAAGTTTCTTTTCTTTTTTCTTTCTTCACCAAAATCTTTTTCCATCATCTCGTAAAGACCTAAAAGTGAATCCATTATATTTTTCATTTTACACCTCTTTTTACACATTAAGTTTACTATTAACATTTAATTACTATTATACACTATAAGCTTATTTTGTTATATAAAAAGCAACATAATATACTAAAAAAGCTCCCTATAAGTCTAAATAAACCTTAAAACTTATAGGGAGTATAAAACTAATTTTATTTTATTATTTCATCTTTTTTTATATGTAAATCCATTTGTGGATATGGTATGCTAATATCTTCTTCATCAAACTTAATTTTAGCTGTTTCAAGTAAATCAAAATAAACTTTCCAATAATCCTTATTATTAACCCATGCTCTTACTACAAAATTAACAGAACTATCTCCATGTGCAGAAAGGGCTATAAACGGTTCAGGTGTCTTTAAAATTAAATCATGTGCGTCTACAATATTGGATAATACTCTCTTTACCTTAAGAACATCTTGCTCATATCCAACTCCAAAAGTTAAATCTACTCTTCTTAACTCTTTTGCTGAATAATTTACAATACTTCCATTTGCCAAATTACCATTCGGAATAAGTATAAGTTTATTATCTGCAGTTGTCATATGTGTATAAAACATTCCTATTCTTTCAATAGTACCTGAATGACCAGATCCTTCAATATAATCACCAACATTAAATGGTCTTATTAATAATATTATTACTCCTCCTGCAAAATTAGATAAACTACCTTGTAATGCAAGCCCTATAGCAACCCCTGCAGATGCAACTAATGCTGCTATTCCTGTTGTTTGAATTCCTACATACTCTAAAAATATATAAATTACTATACCCTTTAACACTATTTCTACAAAGGTATCTAAAAATGTGGCTACTGTGGCATCGACATTTCTTTTCTTTAAAGCTTTACTCATTATATTTACTACTTTTTTAACAATCTTCCACCCAATCCATAATAAAATTAATCCTATAATTAACTTTATTCCTTCTGTAGTTGCCCAATTAATAATTTTGTTTAAATATTTTTCTAAGTTCATAGTTGTACAAAGCGCCTCCCTAACTTTATTCATTATTTTATTATATACATATTTAACTTTTTGTAAACTTCAGTTAAAAATTTGAGACACATGTAATAAATTACTAATTATTTTTATTTATCTTTATAAAACTTATATAAATAATAACTATTCACAAAGAATATAAATGTATTTATTATCCCAACAGGATAAGCTTTTACTGTAAAACCATATATAGCAAATAATATGCACCCTATTGAATTTATTACTCTAAGCTTTACTATATCAGTCATAATCAGAGATATAGCAATCATAATTGATGCTGCATATCCAACCCACTCAATTGCTGGTATTCCAAACATTGTAACCACTCCATTCTAATTTTATTTACTAAAATTAGTTTGTGCAAAATATCTTAAATTTAAAAAGTAAATTTATGTAATACAAATTGGATTTTTATTATAAATTCCATTAAAATTCTCTTAATATTCTCTTAAACTAATTTCAAAAAGAATATTTTAAGTATATAATATATTTGATTCTTGTAATTTCTCAAGGTATCTTACCAGAAAGGAGTTATTATCATATAATGAAAATTAACTTAAAAAATATATCTAAGTATTTATTAATTGTATTATACCCATTATTCTTATCAATTTTATTAGAATATAATATATGTCAGAACCTCAATGACACATTAAAATTCTTAATAAAAAAACCTAACATATTATTATTTAATATTATTATTTGTACCATCTTATTTGCTGTAATTTTTCTTATATTTAAAAAGTCTTACTTATCTATTGCTATTCATGGAGGTATACTTTATATTCTCTCTTGTATTGAATATTTTAAATATAAAACTAGTGGAAGTCATTTGGTAATAAGTGATTTATTAATGACAAAAAACTTAAGTGACGTTGGAAAATTTGCTTCATTAACAATTACTTATCCACTAATTGTTAACTTTATAATATTAGCATTATATATTTTCTTAACTTATAAAAACAACTTAAATTTAGATTTTTCTCTTAAAAAACGTATTTGTAGTTGTGCTATTATAAGTTTATTGATAACTATAATGCTGGCAACACCTATTTCTGCGAGAATTTTTTCAGTCTTTGAAATAGAAACTCCAGCTGCTACTAATATATTAGAAAGTAATGAACAGTTTAGTGATATAGGATTTCTTCCTTACTTAACAAAAACTACCTCAGAAAATTTAATGGATATAGTAGATCCACCTGAAAATTATAGCTATGATTCTATAAAAAATTTATTATCTAATAATGATACAAGCACAAACTCTCAAACTACATCTGAAAATAATCCTAATATTATTTTTATTATGTCTGAATCATTTAGTGATTTTAGAGTTTTTGACTCTTTAGATATTGATAGTAACATTTATTCTGGATTTGATTCAGTTGGGTCTGAAGGGTATGTTGGAAATTGTGTAGTTCCAACCTTTGGAGGATATACTACAAGAACTGAATTTGAACTATTAACAGGTTTACCAACTTATGCAATTAATACACCTTCAGTTCCACAAAATTTATTGAAAAAACAAGAGATCATAGATACAATTCCTAGTTATTTTAAATCTCTTGGTTATAGTACATCCTATATTCATCCTTTTAGTAAAACTTTTTATGACAGGGATACATTATACACAGAATATGGATTTGATAAATTATATTTTGATGATAACATGACAGTTGAAACTGAAAACTTTAGAAGATATATTTCTGATAAAAGTGTTTTTAACCAAATTAAAAATGTTCTACAATCAAATGAAAGCCCAAGTTATATATTTGCTACTACTATGCAAAATCATCAACCTTACTATGCAGAAACAGCTGAAGGATCAGATCAATTATCATACTACTTATCTGGTATTAAGGAAACTAGTGATCAATTAAGAGAGTTTACAAACTGGTTAAAGGATTTTGATGAAGATGTATTGCTTGTTTTTGTTGGTGATCATTTTCCTTTTTTCACACCAGATGATAATGTTTATGATAGATTAGGTGTTTCTGATGACAATGCAGAATTAATTTATAACCAAAAATATATATTGTGGAATAATTATGATTCTACTATTTTTGATAAAGATATTACTACTATTTCTACATTTTATATACCTTATGTTGTTACAGATTTAATTAATTCTAAAAATACTGATTTTATGAGCACTATGAAGAGTTTAATGAAGGACTATCCACTTTACTCGCCAAGCATTCAAAGCTCTGATTCGCGAAATGAAGCTTTAGATTTGATTACTTATGATAGAGTTTTAGGTGAAAATTATAGTTCAGATAATAATAATTGAATTTACTAAACTTAAAATTTTCACTTCATTAATTTAAACTTATTTGTGAAGTACTAAAAACTGTTTTAGTAAAAAACTTGACTCTAAAATATTTTAGCAATAAAAAATATTTTAGAGTCATCTACAAAAATTATTTCAAATCAAATATTATATTTCCTTTATCATCATAACCTAATTCTTTAACAAATGTATGCCTATTAGGATCATATAGTGGATCTCCTACTATCTCTTTATAATTCCTTGCATGATATACTAATATATCTTTTTTACCATCTTCTGAAACAGTAAAGCAACTATGTCCAGGACCAAATAATTCCTTATCTTCATCTGTCTTTAAAATAGGTTTTTCTGACTTATGCCAAGAATCCTTATTTAACAAGTCACTATTTTCATCGGCTATTAATACTCCCATACAATAATTATAATCAGTAGCACTTGCAGAATATGAAATAAATATCTTTCCATTTCTATTTAGTACTGCTGGCCCTTCATTAACTAAGAACCCAATCTTTTCCCAATCATATTCTGGTTCTGCAATCATCACTTGTTCACCTTCTATTGTCCAAGGGTTCTTCATCTTTGCAATATATAAATTGGAATTTCCATATATATTAGGATCTTTTTGAGCCCAAACTAGATATCTAACTCCTTTATGTTCGAATGTAGTTGAATCTAATGAGAAAGATTCCCAATTAGTTTTTAATTGTCCCTTTTCAATCCAATTTCCCTCTAATGGATTTTCACTTTCATTTTCTAATACAAATATCCTATGATCAAATAATCCCTCATTTGTTTCTGTAGTTCTAGCTGCTGCAAAATACACATACCATTTACCATCAATATAATGAATTTCAGGTGCCCATATATTTGCACTCAACATACCCTCATCATGCTTTCTCCAAATAGTTACACCTGGTGCTTCTGCTAATCCATTTATTGTTTTTGCTCTTCTTATTTCAATCCTATCATATTCAGGTACTGAAGCCGAAAAATAATAATATCCATCTGTATGCTTATATATCCATGGATCTGCTCTTTGTAATATAATAGGTTTTACTAATTCTTTAACTCTCATAACTCTCCCCCATATTTAATACCAAACTTACAATATTTTTTACTATCTTTTTTCATACTCTATTTTCATTATTATATCTTGTGGATAATCACCAAAAGATTTTCCGAATATACTTATTCCACCTATATTTTTTGCATTTTCTTTTATACCAATTTTTACACTTATAAAATCATTGTCTGTAATCTTAAAATCACCAATTCTTTTATCTGATAATTTTACATCATCAATATAAGTACCTGTATCCTTAATTCTCCAATATTTTAATAATCCGTATTGATTTATTGTATCTGGCCACCATTGAGGATTATTTCTTCCACGTCTCCCCCCAAAATCCCCTGGACTAGTCCATGTTCCAACTTCTATACCATTTATCCACATAGTTATATCTGATGGCCAATCATTTTTATAATGTGGAGCTTCCGAACATATTTCTGTTGAAATTTCTAACATATTTATATTTTTATTTTTTAATTTTTCATATGGAAACTTATATTCTATATATCCTTTATAAAACCATAGCAACTGAGCATTAACTTTTTCTGGATAATAAAAACTACTTGGTTTATCAAATCTACCTATACTTCCCTTTTCACTAACTAATCCACAAGATGGTGATATCAAACAATCACTATAGTTACCAATAGGCATATTTATATAAACACAATTTTCTGATAAAGTATTTATGCTATCATTTAAATTAATAATAATATTGCTACAGGCCTTACTGCTTACCTTCATAGATCCTCTAATTCCTGGCTGCAACTCTGTAAGCACCAATCCAGCTTCTTCTAAAATCTTTATATTCAATGCTGTTGTTGATACTGGTAAATCTAAAGTTTCTGCAATCTCATTTACATTTAAACATCCTCTATCTAATAGTTGCAAAATATTTATTCTTGATTCATTTGCTAATGCCTTTATTACACTAAGCATCTCATTTTTATCACTATAACTTAGTTCAATTTCTTTTAACATTCTGCGACACTCCTTCTTGTAAAAACCACTTTTTAATTTTTAGTAATATTAATTTGCAAGTAAATTACAAAGCGATTAAAAAACTACTATAGTACACTAATAATTTTAGATTTAAGATACTTAGTTAATATACTTTACATATCTTTTCCTAATCTAATTACATTCCAAGAAGCTTTGTTTAGTTGTGCAGTTAAAACTCCATCAACTAATTCACTTCTACTAACTAATTTAGGTGTAACTGTTTCTTTAACAATAGAATTTACAGCTTTCATATCATTATTTTCTAAGACTATATGCTCTATTATCTTATAACCTTCAAAGCTTCTTACATCACAATCTAAATTAATATCTTCATTTAAATTTCTATTTACTGCAAATATAGTAACCTCTTCCTTCTCTTCATTATACACTGCAATAGATTCTACATCATTAACATCTGTAAAATCTATTGTATCATGTTTTGGTGATGATATTACTGATTGCAATGCTATTCCTCTTCCATATTTTGAAGCATGTAAATAAGGATAATAAATTGTTTGCTTCCAAGCTGGACCATTCTTTTCTGTCATTATTGGTGCAATAACATTTACTAATTGTGCCATACATGCAATTTTAACTCTATCACTGTGTTTTAATAACGTTATTATCATTAGCCCAACTAATAGTGCATCTTCAAAATTATAAATATCTTCTAATAATGATGGACCAATTTGCCATGGTCTATTTTTCATAATATCATCATCTTCTGCATTAGAATGGAACCATACATTCCATTCATCAAAACTTAAATTAATAGTTTTTTTGCTACGCTTCTTAGCCTTTATATAATCACATGTAGACTTTACAGTTTTAATAAATTCATCCATATCTACAGATTGAGCTAAAAAATTTGCTGTATCATTAAACCTATTTCCATAATATTGATGAAGTGAAACATAATCTATTTCCTCATAATTATGATTTAACGTTGTTGCTTCCCACTCTGGGAAAGTTGGCATTCCTGTATTAGAACTTCCACAAGAAACAAGCTCTATACTTGGATCTATAGTTTTCATTGCTCTTGCTGTTTCAACACTTAACCTTCCGTACTCCTCCATAGTTTTATGACCTAATTGCCATGGACCATCCATCTCATTTCCTAAACACCACGTCTTAATTTTATGAGGCTTTTCTACTCCATGTTTAATTCTTAAATCACTATATTTTGTACCACCCTCATGATTACAATACTCTAAAAGATTACATGCATCATCAATTCCCCTAGTCCCTAAATTTACTGCCATCATTATTTCTGAATTAATTGTATTTGTCCACTTAGAAAATTCATTTAATCCAATCTCATTTGTTTCTAAACTTCTCCATGCAAGTTCTAATCTTCTTGGTCTTTCCTCTACTGGCCCAACACTATCTTCCCAAAAGAAATTAGACACAAAATTTCCTCCTGGATATCTTACAATTGGTACATTTAATTCTTTAACTAACTCTATAACATCTTTTCTAAACCCATTTTCATCTGCTGAATAATGTCCTGGCTCATATATTCCACCATATACAGCTCGTCCTAAATGTTCTATAAAAGAGCCATAAATTCTTTTATCTATTTCTGATATTTTGAACTCTTTATCTATTATCATTTTTGCTTTTTTAGTCATAAGATACCTCTCCTTTTTTATTTTTTATTCTTTTTATCCTTTAACAGCTCCTGCTGTCATACCATCAATAAAATATTTTTGGAAGCATAAGAAAATTATTAATACTGGAATTACTGAGAAGAATGATCCTACTATTAATAAATCATAGTTATTACCATAAGGAGTTAATAATGTATTTAGCCCTATTGGTAAAGTAAATTTAGTATCAGTCTTTAAAACTAGTAAAGGCCATAATAAATTATTCCATGCACCCATTGTATTTAAAATTGCCATAGCAGCAAATGCTGGTTTCATAACTGGAAGTATTATTCTAAAGAAAATTCCATATTCTGATGCTCCATCAATTCTTCCTGCATTAATTAAATCTCTTGGAATTCCCATTAAATATTGCCTAAAGAAAAATATAGTAGATGCACTAGTTATTCCTGGAAGTATAATTCCCGCATAAGTATCTATTAATCCCATATCTATTACCTGACTATACATAGGTACCATTAATATTTCAAAAGGAACCATCATAACGAATAATACGCAAATAAATAAGAAATTTTTAAACTTAAAGTCATACATTGAAAATCCATATCCAACTGCTGCACATACAAATAAAGTTATTATTACAGACACAGCTGTTAAAAATAAACTATTAAAGAACCATGTAAAATACTGATGATCTCCAGTAAATAAGAATATAAAGTTATCTAAAGACATTTTATCTAATTCAATCTTTAAGTTTATTCCATAACGTATTAAATCATTACCTGGCTTAAATGATGAAATAACTAATATATAAAAAGGTATAATTATAATACAAGATAAAATAAGGAATAAAGTAAAAACTAATACTTGTAATGCTAAACGCTTTTTATTTCTAGTAGCTTTCTTTTTTATTGGTTTTTCTATATTTGTTGATACATTTAAACTAGCCATTACCTACTCCTCCTTTGAAAATGTTCCATTTAATTTTAATTGAACCATATTAATAGTCATTGCTATTATGAATAATACAATACCAACTGCAGATGCATACCCCATTGCATTCTTTTCAATACCTTGTCTATATAAATATCCTACAATTGTAAGACCTATATTCTTTGGTGAAGCATTTCCACCCCAAATCATATAACTTTCTGTAAACATTGCCAATCCAGCATATATTGAAATAGTTAATACATACACTATTGTTGGTTTTAATTGTGGAATTGTAATATAAATGAATTTTTGAATAGCATTTGCTCCATCTATATCCGCTGATTCATATAATTCATCTGGTATATTCTTAAGACCTGATAAGAAATATAACATATTAACACCTGTCCATCTCCAACATGCTAAAAGTAATAGTGCGAAGAAACCTGTACCTGCACTCTTTAACCATTTTATTGGTTCCATTCCGAAGAACCCTATAATAGAATTCATTACTGCTCCATCTAATTCACTAAATGCTAGTCTAAATATTGTACCTGCAACAACTACAGATGTTAATGCTGGTAAATACAATGCAGATTTAAAGAACTCCCTACCCTTAGCAAATTTACTATTTAAAACTGTTGCAAGTAACATAGGAATTGGAATAAGTAATATTAAAGTCAAAATCATATATTTCATACTGTTCATAACAGCTTTAAAAAATACTTTATCTCCTAATAATTTAGTATAATTATCAAAGCCAACCCATTCTGTTATTCCTGGTAAAACTGATTGGAAGCTCATTATAATTGTTCTAGTCATAGGTGAAATAAAGAATATTATAAATATAATTATAAATGGCAATATAAATACATATGGTGCAACTTTTTTATTGTATATAAATCTTTTTACCATTGCTTTACTCCCTTCGTATAAATTATGCAAAGTTCATCTGAAATGATGAACTCTGCAGTTATATAATTTTATTTATTGAATTGCATTTTCTACTTCTTCTTGTGCGTAATCTAACTCTTCATTTACATCTCCACCATCTTCAAATATACTATTCAAAGTAGTTGTACATAAAACTTCATTTATAGATGGAGTATTTTCAACAACCTTACATAATCCAATTTCATCTTTTATTTCATTTAATACATCAAATGGATTATTTTTAAAATACTTAACATATTGATTTTCAGGATTGTGAGTAACTTCTTCATTACTCCAAACAGCTGTGTTAACAGGATCAAATCCTAGTATTTCCCAAACTTTTATGTTACCTTCTTCTGAAAGCTTAGCAAATGCTAAGAATTCTTTAGCTAAATCTGCATTTTCACACTCTTTAGTTACAACAGTACCAGTACCGCCTCCACCAACAGACCTATCTTGTCCTTCTTCAAATACTGGAGCTGGGGCTATAGCAATTTTACCTGATAACTCTGGCATATAGTTTATAAATCTTGACATATACCACATTGGCATAATAGCACAAGCATAATTTCCGTTGTTGTATTCACCAAAAGCTTCTTCCATATCTGGTTGTCCACCTGCAATTGTAGCAATAGCATTACTATCTTGAAGATCTTTTAATGTTGATAATGCTTTTTTCATTTCATCACTATTAAGTGTTGGATTACCATCTTTATCTACATAATCACTTCCAAGTTCTGATAACATTAATGATTCAGTCCATAATGTACCTGTATCAGCAGTTCCTAAATACTTCCCTGTAGCTTCATAATACTTACTACCAGCTTCTTTAAAATCATCCCAAGTCTTTATTGTAGTATAATCAATTCCTGCAGCTTCTAATAATTCAGTGTTATAGAATGCAACTGTTGCACCAACATGTGTTGGTAGTCCATATATATCTCCATCTTTACTATAAAGATTAAGTCTTGATTCAACTATTGAATCCTTATAAGGTTCAACAACATCATTTAATGTTTCTAATTGTGGTACACCTTTTAAGAAATTAGGAAATTGTCCAACTTCTATATCACATAAATCTGGAGCTCCCTTTCCCGCTAATAATGAAGATTGTAATTTAGTATGCATATCTCCAAAAGGTAAAACTGTCATCTTTAAATTAATTGTTTTATCCGGATTTTGCTCATTCCATTCTTTAACCATTTCTTGATAGAATTGAGCATGCAATTCAACGAATGTCCACATTTCAAATTCAGTACCATTTTCATCCCCTACAGTTACTACTGTTGGCTCCTCTTCAGTAGTATCTGATGTTGATTCTTCAGATTCACTTGTTGATTCTGAATCTCCTGTACTTTTATTAGATCCACATCCAACCATTAAACCCGTAGTTAATGATGTAGCTAATAAAAGTCCCATCAATCTCTTAAACGTTTTCATCTTAACCATAATATACCTCCATAAATTCATATAAATATATTACAAAAGCATAAGCTTATGTAGACACCTAAATACTTCAATACCCTTTTTAACACCAATCCTCTTTATTTTTATTTTTTTGAATTATTACAATATTATTGTAACTAATTACTTATAGGATTGTCAATACATTTATGTATATTTTTTGTAATTTATTTTTGAAATTATTTTATTTTTATGAATTAATTATATATTCTCATTTAAATTGTACTTACAATCTCTTTTTTATTCATTCTTCTTTAATATACTCAGTATTTCATAATTACTTTTTATTACACTATTTTTCCTTTTAAATTTACTATCATTCTAAAATACTATTTTAACGAAAATTATCCACGATTCTTTAATTTAATCGTGGATAATTTTTTAGTTAATTATGTTAATGCTATTAATTATAGTGTAATATATTTTATGCTTATAATTAAACATCACAGATAAAAATTTATTTAAATTACAACACTAATTTTTTCTTTGATTTTTCTATTACCTTCTCAACTATAGGATCAAATAATTCAGCCACTTCTTCCTCTTCTTCAATTAATTCTATAGATCCATAGTTAGTTATAGCTCTATGCATAGGTAACTCTCCTAATAGCTCTACATTCATATCTTTCAAGAATTTTTCAGTATTTTCTCCATTAAATAACTTAATAGTTTTATCACAATCTGGGCACTTAATATAACTCATATTTTCTATTACCCCAAATATCTCTATATTCATTTTTCTAGCCATATTTATAGACTTAGAAACTATCATAGAAATCATATCTTGAGGAATAGAAACCATAACTACCCCTTTTATAGGTATAGTTTGCATTACAGTTAATGGAACATCCCCTGTTCCTGGTGGCATATCTATTATTAAATAATCCAATTCTCCCCAATATACTCCAGTCCAGAATTGTTTTACAACATTAACTATAGCTGGTCCTCTCCAAATAACAGCTTCATCTTCTTTTTCTACAACAAGATTTAACGACATTACTTTAATTCCTTCACTACTTTCTACAGGAAAAATAAGAGTTTCTGTTCCCCTTGCCCTTTCCTCCTCTATATGAAGTAATCTTGGTATACTAGGCCCAGTTATATCCGCATCTAAAATACCTACTCTATATCCTCTTTGAACTAATTGTCTAGCCATCATAACAGACATTGTAGATTTTCCTACTCCACCTTTACCACTCATTACAGCTATTATATTTTTTATTTTATTTTCTGGATTATTTTCAATTCCACACTGTGTTTCATCCTTTCCACATGATCCATGACTTGGACATGTACTACAGTTTCCCATTTACTTCACCTCATTTTATGTATCTTTTTTCATATTTATCATAAGTTTATTCCTAATATTTATCTTTGTCAAATATTAAAAACAGCCTCCGAGGCGAATCCAATATCTGGATTAACCTCGGAGGCATATACATTTATTTACAGATATTATTTTGACATATAGTTCTTCCAATCTCCATTACTTATATAAATGCTGTTATTTTCAAAAACCTCTTTATCATTCATAGTATAATAATAAACATAACAACTTTCCTTAGTTCCATCTGAAAGTTCAACATCCATTATTATTCTACTATACTCATTTCTACTATCATTTACCCCATAATAATTTTCCATTTTATCCATTGGAATCATTACGCTTTCAAAGTCATTTAAGGTCATTACTTCTCCTATTACCACATCATCCCCTTCAATTAATGCTGGATATCCTTTATGTGGCATATGATATAACCTTCCTTTTACTTTTCCCTCTTGAGTATTTGATATTTTTCCTAATAAATATTTATTATAGTTAAAGAATCCAGTTCTCAAACTACCATAAACAAAAATCTTCTTTTCTTCTCTTGGATCTAACACTTTAGCAAATCGCTCCACCAACAGCCTTAATATCTTCTGAATTTTCTACTGCTGCTTTTATTGCTAATTCTAATCCCTTTGAAATATCAATTGTACTCATAGATGGCTTTTCTGGCTTATCAACTACTTGTGATGGAATGTATGGAACATGTATAAACCCTGCTCTAATATTAGGATACTTCTTGTCTACTAAATATAAAACTCCGTACATTACATGGTTGCATACAAACGTTCCTGCTGTATTAGATACTGATGCAGGAATTCCATTATTTTTCATTTCATTAACCATTGCTTTTATTGGAAGATTTGAAAAATATGCTGCCTCTCCATCTTCATATATAGCGATATCTAATGGTTGATTTCCTTCATTATCTTCAATTCTTGCATCATCTATATTTATTGCAACTCTTTCTGGTGTTATACCAAATCTACCACCAGCTTGACCAACAGAAATAACTATATCCGGATTGTGAAGTTCTATTGCTTCTTCAATCTTTGCTAAAGATTTTCTAAATACTGTAGGAATTTCAAGTTTAATTATTTCAGCTCTTGAAATAGTCTCAGGTAATAATTTAACTGCTTCTAAAGCCGGATTTATTGGTTCTCCTCCAAATGGATCAAATCCTGTTATTAATACTTTCATATTTACCTTCTCCTTCGTTACTTTTTCATGTTTTTGTAAAGCTTAATCTTTTATCACTCTACGAATTATGAGATATTATCTATATCATAAATGATTTAGATAATATCTCATATATATTATAACATATTAAATTAAATTAAAATGCTAAGAAATACATTAATGCAATGTGAATAGCTAATAAAATTAAAGCTACAGGTGCTTGATGCTTGATTATTGAATTTTTATCTTCAATTTCAAGTAAAGCAGCTGGCATAACATTAAAGTTAGCTGCCATTGGTGTTAATAATGTACCACAATAACCTGCTGTTAATGCTAAAGCTCCTGCTATAGCAATATTAGCACCTTGTGCAAATACAAATGGTATACCTATACCAACTGTTATTACTGAGAATGCTGCAAAAGCATTTCCCATTATCATTGTAAATACTGCCATACCTATACAATAAGCAGCAACTCCTATAAATATATTTCCTTGAGGTAATACACTAGATATTCCTGAAGAAATTACATCCCCAACTCCTGCTGCTGTAAATAACGCACCAAGGGCTGCTAATAATTGTGGTAATATGCTTACTGCTCCTACTGATTGAAGCATTCTATCTGATTCTTCAACTAAAACTTTTGGTTTTGCCTTAGTAATAACAAATGTAACTATCAGTGCTATAACTGTTGCAACACCTATGGCTGCTGTTCCTGAAATTGGTGTAAATTGTGCAATTCCTAATGCAAGTAAAGCTATAACTAATGATGGTATAAATACCTTAAGTCCTAATTTTTCAGCTTGTTCTTCTCCAAACTTCTCATCTAAAGCCTTAACAGTTCCTGCTTTAACCTGTTTACTTAAAGTAAGTACTGCTATAACAACTAACATTCCTCCAACTACTACTGATGGTATATATGGCCCAAATACAAATATCACTCCAAGTAATGTCCAAAAGATAGCTGTTCCAATTTTAGCATTGTGATTCTTATCTCTTAATGTTAATACAGCTGTATTTAACATCATAATTCCAATTATTATGTAGAATATTTCTAATAACATATTAGAAATTGCTGTAAAATCCATATATCTCTTCTCCTTTGTAACTATTTATTCTTCTTCCCAAATTTTCTTTCTAACTGCTTGTCCAGTAATATATTTTGAACTAAAACTAATACAAATGCAATCACTGCTACAGGAATTGATGCTTTTGCAATATCTAATCCAGTTGTTGCATATCCTAACTCGCTTAGAGTATTAGAAATTAATAAAACCCCTGAACTTGCTAAGAAAAGATTTTGTCCATAGAAATTACCATAGTTATCCATAGAAGCTGCTGCCGCCTTTATTTTAGCTTCTGTTTTTTCATCAAGCTTTCCATATTTACTTATTGCAGCACCTTGAGCCATTGGATTTATTAAAGGTCTAACAAATTGAGGATGTCCACTTATTCTTAATGACATAGCCCCTGCAATTTGTCTTATTAAACAGTAAAGTGTTAACAGTTTTCCTGTTGAAAGATTCTTTACCTTCTTAATAAGCGAAACTGCTTTTTCTTTCAATCCGTATCTTTCTGATATACCTATTACAGGTAAAGTTAATATAAAAATTGTCATTAATCTTTGATTAACAAATGTTTGACCAAGAATTGATAATATTTCAGTAATATCCATTTGAGCTGCAAATCCTGTAGCAAGCGCTGATATTATTATTACAGCTATGCTATCTAATTTTAAGGCAAACCCTACTATTACCATTAATATTCCTATTAGTACCATTTATGTTCCCTCCATTACGTCTATATATTATATTTATACATCTTTTTTCTACTTTTGTCTACAAAAATTTTATACCAATTTTATAATTTTATGTACTTTTTTAATTTGATATCGTTTTCCTTAGAAAATTATTAATATTTTTTCTATTTTCAATAAATTCTATCACACATATTTATTTTCTTATTATTCACTTTTTAATAATTATACTTTTTTTTGTATATTTATTCACTTCTTTCATAATAATGATGTTCATAATAATCATCTTTTTTATCATGATATTGGAAATCTTTATAATTATTGTAGTAATCATAATCATCGAAATAATAATGAAAATCATCTATTTTATTTATATCATTACTATTGTTTAAATCATTATTAGGTACTATTTCATACTGCTTTGGACTAATTTTATTAAAATAATCATCAGAATTTGATATGGGCTCTATTATAAAAAAATTAAAACTAATTTTTGTTATACTAAAAAATAAAACAAAGCTTACCCAATTTACATTTTTTTGATTTTTCTTCATAATTAATTCCCTCTACTTTCAATTAGTAACTATATTTAGTTTTAGCTATATTTAAAATTTTTATTAACAAAATAGCTATATTAAATTTAATAAAAAAATTTAATATAGCTCTCTTTAACTCTATTTTCTTTTATACACTTCTATAAACGTATCTTTATAACCTTTCTCTATTAATTCAGATTTTCTACTTTCTGCATTTCCTCTTTTTTTAAAACTTCCTACTATACATCTATAATATAATTCATCATTATTTAAGTTATTTGTACTAGAGTTTATCACTTTTCCGATTTGTAATAAACATCCCTTAACAATTGATTGTGCTATTTGTTCAAATTTAGAATCAAATATAAAGTTATCTGAAGTATTGTCTATAAATCCAACTTCTAATAATATTGCAGGACATCTAGTTTCTCTTAAAACATGAAAATTAGAGACCTTTATTCCTCTATTAATAAAACCATTTTTAATCACTTCTGAATTAACCTTATTAGCTAATTGTTCTGCTACGCTACCATTAGCATATACATGTATTTCACTTCCTTTTGCAAGTTCTTGTTTATATGCATTTCTATGAATACTTATAAAATAGTCAAAACCTCCATTATTTTCTTTGCTACTTCTTTCATTTAAACTTATAGTATTATCTGTAACCCTTGTATAATGAACACTTTCATTATTATTTTTTAATAATTCACCAACTCTTAAAGATAATCTAAGAACATCATCACATTCTCTCCTTCCTTTATAGCTGGCTCCAGAATCCACCCCTCCATGACCAGGATCTATTAACCATTTTGCCATATTGTATATACCTCCTTGAAAATTTATTTTTCAATATAAATATATACAAGTAATCACCTTTATTTATAAATTTCTACCTAAGTTTTATTTAATAAGTATTTGTATTTTCCCTAGTGATTTTTCTATCCCATCACTACTAACTCTAGTTATTATATATATTTCATAAAAATCACCTAATATTTCGATATTATTCTCTTCTATATAGTTCATAATAATATCATAATATTTTCTTGTATCATTATAATCATCATCAAAATTTAGATTTAAATATTTTCCCCTTGGCAAAATAATTTTATCATACTCTGCAATGTCAATTCCTCCAGTAAAGTCTATCATTGTGTTTCTATATGTTACTTTATTCTCTTTCTTAAGATCCTCATATGAAATAATAAATCCTAGCTCCTTATTAAAATAAGTGTACTTTCTTTCTACTTCAGCTAAAATTTTACTTAAATTCACTTCAAATTCTTCTGTAAATCTATTTGTATTATCATACTTAACAAAGCTTCTCTCATCATAAAACTTTATAAATATTTTATTTAATCCTTCATCTAATGAAACTTTTATACGTTCCTCTAGGAATGTAATATTATCCTTTATCTTGTTTAATTCTTTTATTTTCTCATCAATGATTGCTTTTTGCTTTCTTATGACATGTAAAACCGATTCTGGTGAAGTATAATTTTCTATTATACTCTTTATTTCATCCAAAGATAATCCCATAGCCTTACATTGTTTAATTAAATCTAATATTATAAAATCCTTAGTACTATAATATCTATATCCTGTATTGCTATTTATATATGAAGGCTTTAATAATCCCACTCTATCATAATGCCTTAAAGTTTCCACTGTAACATTATGTATTTTAGCCACTTCTCCAATAGAAAATTTAGCTTTCATATGTATTTCCTTTCTAAATTAATTTATCTAAAATCTAACTTAATAAATATTTCTATTCAATTATTTTATACTAAAATACATATTTTTTGTTGTAGCACAATATCACAGGGTCGGGGCATAGGGCTGACAGGCAAATGACTCCCTCTTTC
>SKEA01001220.1_pt1 | contig 19376 bp, 19 predicted proteins | sample 4826601 | NCBI WGS metagenome assembly SKEA01 (sample SAMN11008821, study PRJNA524170) | human gut metagenome | biome: Human fecal sample; material: Feces; isolation source: fecal sample from pouch patient p13, p53 | host: Homo sapiens | place: Israel: Tel-Aviv | collected 2016-07-06 | reverse complement strand
ACTTTTGGGGGAGGAATGAAAACTACTTTTATCGCTCCATTCTAACGCAAGTCGCTCAAAAAGTAGTTTTCATTCCCCTCCTCCAATAAGATAATTTTTATGATTATTATACACATAGATGGAAAAGTAATTGATGAACATAACAACATCAACCTTCAGATAATCAAAAATAAATGATAGATAAAAATGACAAACTAGTGATTTTTCTAAAAGGGAGTCTTAGGAGCAGGAATAGATGTGGATTTTTGACCGACTTACGATGAGTATGGAGGGAGAAAACCACATCTATTCCTCCCCTCTCTTCAACTGGAGATCAAAACATAAATTTGCCAAAGTATAAAAAGATTTGAATTGTGAGTTCTTGTATGTTGATAAATTGATGTTACGTTTACATCGTGTAGTGGTGTTGAAGGTGACATTAGGGTTGCCTTAGGGAGGGAATATAGGGTCCTTTTGAGCGACTTTACGATGAGTATGGAGCGATGAAGGAGCCCTATATTCCTCCCCCTGGAAACGTAACATCAATTACAGGATAAAATGTGTAGTAGAATTATTTTCAGAAATACAAGAACTCACAGCAGAACCCCTTTATTATATTGACAAATTTACGTTTTACCTCTATAATTACCCTGTTATGGTATAAGTAAAACAAATATATAACGAGGAGGTGTTTTACTAATGAAACGTACATATCAACCAAATACTCTTTGGAGAAAACGTACCCATGGTTTCCGTGAACGCATGAAAACTATCGGTGGCCGTCTCGTATTAAAAAGAAGACGTGCTAAAGGCAGAAAACGCTTATCTGCATAATATAATGGCTCAGCAAGAGCTTTCAGAAAACTTGGCGCTCTTGCCAAGTTTTTCTATTCTATAGGACTCGGACGATACAATGGATTACCGCTTAGATAAAACGAGACGTATTATAAACAATAATGAATATCGCCTTGTGTATAAGCATGGTAAGTACGAGGTAGGACGCATGTGCGTGTTATATCGTATGCCTGTAGCGAAGCAAAAGACTCGTATCGGTTTTGTAACGGGTAAAAAGGTGGGTTGTGCAGTTGAGCGCAATCGGGCACGTCGCCTTATGAAAGAGGTGTATCGCCTCAATCAGCATCAAATTCGCGAAGGGTATCATATTGTTATCGTTGGACGTGGCTCTCTGAAGGACGCAACCTATAAACGAGCGGAAAAGGAAATACTGTACTTATTGCGTAAAAGCAAGCTCTTAGTATAATCCTATATAGGACCACAAGCATGGACAGCGCTATGCTTTGGTCCTATTCGCGTATTATGAGGTATATGGATTTGGTGGAAATGTCTTAGATACATACGCTAATCCAATCATGGTGAATTCTATGAAAAATACATGTATAACTTTATTAAATCTTATAAAACGAGGGGTTACCTTTGTTTTATGGCTCGTTATTCGCTTCTATCAGATTGCCATTTCCCCTCTCAAACCGGGATGTTGTCGATATTATCCCACTTGTTCCGCATATACTCTGCAGGCCATTGAAAAATATGGGCCTTTGAAAGGTAGCTGGCTTGGGCTAAAACGTATTTTGCGTTGTCATCCATTCCACAAGGGTGGGTATGATCCCGTTCCGTAGATTGGTTTTGGTGAAAGCTAACGCTAGTTAGGGCTTTCATAAGCAATATTCGTCTAAGCGAGCACAGTTTTGGAAATACCTGAGCATCTGTATGGATGAAATTTAGACCATACCATAACGATATATGGATGCGCGAAGAAACCCAATTTCGACCTGCACTCGAAGGAGAAACAATGGAAATTTTTAACTATTTAGTTGAATTTATGCGCACACTTGTGACATATGCTTTCAACTTCACTGAAATGGTCGGCTTCCCAAGCTATGGGGTGGCTATTATCATCATTACTGTCATTATTAAAGCGATTTTAGCGCCGTTGACAGTAAAACAAATTAAATCTATGAAAGCAATGCAAGAGTTACAACCTCGCATGAAAGAGCTTCAAGAAAAATACAAAAACGACCCTCAACGTTTACAAGCTGAGATGGGCGCTATGTACAAAGAAATGGGCGTAAACCCATTGGCTGGCTGCTTGCCTTTATTGGTGCAAATGCCGTTCTTGATTGCTATTTTCTACGCATTGCAAGGATATCCTTACAATCCTGAATTCGAACATTTCCTATGGCTTCCTAGCCTTGGTGAAGCAGATCCATACTACATCTTGCCAGTATTGAGTGCTTTGTCCACATGGATCATGTCCCGACAAACTGGTATGGGTGCTAGTGGTGCCGCTGCACAACAACAAAAGATTATGCAAATCTTTATGCCATTGTTCATCGGTTACATTTCCTTGAACTTCCCATCTGGTCTTGTTATTTACTGGATTGTATCCAATGTGTTCCAATTGGTGCAACAACATTTCATTTACAAAGGCTTAGAAGCTAATAAATAGGAGGCACTATGGAATTTATCGATGTATCTGCTAAAACAATTGAAGATGCCATCGCTAAAGGGGTTGCAGAACTTTCTATAGATGGCCGTGAATTGGTAGAAACAAAGGTTATTGAACAACCTTCTAATGGTTTTTTAGGTATTGGCCGTAAACCAGCTGTGGTTCGTTTGTTCTATACAACGGTAGCAGCTGTGGCTACGGAAGAAGAAAAAGAAGTCATCGCTGAGACTTCTGATGCTGTGTCGGATGCGCCTGTTGCGACTGATGAACGCGATGTGGCTGAATCTGTTGATGATTCACCGGTATCTGTGAAAGCTAAACAAGAGCTTTCAAAAGAAACACAACAAATCATCGCTGAAAAAGGTAAGGAATTCCTTGAAAAGATGTTTGCTCAAATGGGCCTTATCGTGATGATTGAAAAGATGTTTACCAGTGATAAAATCACATTCCAAGTACATGGTGAAGACCTTGGTATCTTGATTGGTAAACACGGTCAAACCCTTGATGCTATCCAATATTTAACGAATCTGGTGGCTCACAAAGAGGTGTCTGGCCATTGTCACATCGTGGTGGATGTGGAAAATTACCGCGCTCGTCGTGAAGAAACGTTGATTAATCTTGCAAAACGCCTTGCAGCTAAGGTAAAACGTAACCGTCAAAAGGTTTCCTTAGAACCTATGAACGCATTTGAACGCAAAATCATTCATACCGCGTTGCATGATGATAAACACATCGTTACAGAATCCGCTGGTGATGAACCATTCCGCCATATCGTGATCTCTTACAAAAAATAAAAGTGTTTGGTGGCGATAGCATTCTGATAACCTCCACCGGCCGGGTCTGACTCCGGCCTACGGTCTCCGCAGGGCCAAAGTCGGTTTTAGAATGCCACCGCCACCACCATTTTATTTATACGTAATACGATAGGTTATGGTGAAAGCTAACCTAAGGTAATCTTCGCATGGGTAAGATTGGTTTAGTTTAACTTTCACAGGCGAAGAAATTAAAGATATTCGAAGTACGGAGATTTTTATGTATATAGATGATACAATAGCGGCCATTGCGACGCCACCCGGCATCGGCGGGGTTGGTATTATTCGGGTTAGCGGCAAGGATAGTTTTCCTATTGTAAATAGCCTGTTCAAGAGCGCTGGCACCGTTCCGTTGATGGACCGCCAAAATAGAACGATTCAATACGGGACTATTGTGGATCCAGCGACGAACAAGACCATCGACGAGGTTCTTGTGTTATTGATGAAGGGACCCCACTCCTACACGGCAGAGGATGTGGTGGAAATTCAGTGTCATGGCGGCATTGTGCCGGTTCGACAAATTTTGAAATTGCTCGTTAATCACGATGTGCGCATGGCCGAGGCCGGCGAATTTACGAAGCGGGCCTTTATGAACGGACGTATCGACCTCACCCAAGCGGAGGCGATTATTGATATTATTGAAGCAAAAACAGAGGACTCCCTCTCTCTCGCTGTATCTCAGCTAGACGGTACTGTTTCGTCTTTTGTGAAAGATGTGCGAGAACAGCTTATTGCCATGATTGCTCACTTAGAGGTAACTATCGACTATCCTGAAGAGGATATAGAGGACGTAACGAGCCAAGAGGTTCGTGAACAGCTTAAGCCTATTTTGAAAGCTATGGATGAACTCTTGTCTACAGCGAACACAGGTCGCCTCATTCGCGACGGTATTACGACGGTTATTGTAGGCCGTCCAAATGCAGGTAAATCGAGCCTTATGAACGCTCTCTTGCGCGAAAATCGCGCTATCGTAACAGATATTCCAGGAACGACTCGGGATAGTATTGAAGAATATATGACTGTAGAAGGCATTTCATTGCGCCTTATTGATACGGCAGGTATTCGGGATACACAAGATACGGTGGAAGCCCTTGGTGTGGAGCGTGCTCGCGATTATATCAACAAAGCAGATATTGTACTCTGTGTTATCGACGGGTCTACTCTATTAACCCCTGAAGAAATCGAAATATTGATCTCTGTCAGCGGTTTGAACACCATCGTACTCCTCAATAAGTCTGATGTGGCACAAGTCGTTACAGACGAAAATATTGAAGAACACGGCACATTTACAGCTATTGAGCGCATCAGTGCCAAAGAAGGCGAAGGGTCTGCAGTTCTCTCCAAATGGGTGCAAGAACTCGTCTATGGCGGTCGCGTAAAACAAGACAACAGCGCCATGATCAGTAACGTGCGCCACATCAGCCTCATGGAACAAGCAAAGACACAAGTCGAACAAGCCCTCTCCTCCATCGACATGGGCATGCCAGTAGACTTTGTTGCTACCGATTTGCGCAGCGCTTGGGAACTACTAGGCGACATTACGGGCGATACCATCCGTGAAAGCATGATAGATGAATTATTTAGTAGATTTTGTCTCGGTAAGTGATGATGACAATGAGTATTTCCAAAAAGCCTCCACTGGCCAGGTCTGACTTCGGCCTACGGCCTACGCAGGGCCAAAGTCGTTTTTTGAAAGCTCTCATTGCCACTGTAGAGAGAATAGGGAAAACTCGGCCTATGGCCTCGTGATTTAAATAAAATAAGCTTTCAATATAAGTAATAAATATAAGGAATTCAATAAATATGTACACAGTAGATAATTATGATGTCATTGTCATCGGTGGCGGTCATGCTGGTTGTGAGGCGGCCCTCACCTGCGCGCGCATGGGTCATCGCACGTTGATGGCGACCATCAGTTTGGATAATATTGCACTTATGCCGTGCAACCCTGCCGTTGGCGGTCCTGGTAAAAGCCATCTTGTGTATGAGCTCGATGCGTTGGGCGGTCAAATGGGTATCAATGCGGATGCTACGGCTATTCAAATGCGGATGCTCAACATGGGTAAAGGCCCTGCCGTGCATTCCTTGCGCTGTCAATCAGATAAAATTAAATACCAGCATTTGATGAAACATACCTTGGAAAATACGGATAATCTCAATGTTAAGCAAATCATGGTTACGGAGCTCAAGGTTGAGGATGGCGAGGTAACGGGCATCGTTACTGAACTTGGCGAATTCTATGGCGCTAAGGCTGTCATTCTTTGTACAGGGACCTATTTGAAAGGCAAAATCCTCATCGGTGATATCGACTATGTAGGTGGCCCAAATGGGCAACGGGTAGCGGAACAATTTTCTCAATCCCTACTAGATAATGGCGTTGAATTGATGCGCTTTAAGACTGGCACGCCAGCTCGCGTAGATAAACGGACGCTTAATATTGAAAATATGGCCGTTCAAGAAGGCGATGCACATCATCATGCCTTTTCCTTTATGGACGAATGGATCAACCGCAACGAAGATGTGTGCTGGTTGACGTATACGAATAAGGAAACGCATGAGATTATTAAAAGCAATATTCATCGTGCTCCTATGTACAGCGGTAAAATTGAAGGTGTTGGCCCGCGCTACTGCCCTTCCATCGAAGATAAGGTGGTGCGCTTTGCCGATAAAGAACGCCATCAATTATTCGTAGAACCAGAAGGAACGGGCACAAATGAAATGTATGTACAAGGCATGAGTACATCCCTTCCTATGGACGTACAATACGCATTCCTTCGCACCATTCCTGGTCTTGAAAACGTCGAAATCATGCGTCCTGCCTATGCTATTGAATACGATTGCTTGAACCCAACCCAATTGACGCCAGCCCTTCAAGTGAAACATATTGAAGGCCTCTACTCTGCAGGTCAAGCCAATGGCACATCTGGTTATGAAGAAGCCGCTGCACAAGGCCTCATGGCAGGTATTAATGCAGCCTTATGGCTCGAAGGTAAGGAACCTTTCATCCTTGCTCGCTCCGAAGCATACATTGGCGTTCTTATCGATGATCTCGTAACAAAAGGTACAAATGAACCATACCGCATGATGACGAGCCGTAGTGAATACCGTCTATTGCTTCGTCAAGACAATGCGGACATGCGCCTTACCGAAAAAGGTCGTGAAATCGGCCTTGTGAAAGACGATCGTTGGGCTAAATTTACAGCTAAAAAAGCGGCCATCGAAGAAGGCATGGAATTGTTGCGCAACACACCTGTCAATCCGTCCAAGGAAACGCAAGCCTTGCTTGAAAGCTTGGGCACAGCCCCTATCAAAACAGGTATCCACGCATATGATTTGGTAAAACGTAACGAACTCTCCTATGCTACCGTAGCTGATGCATTCGGTTTGAAACGCTTTACACCTGACGTAGAAGAAGCTATGGATATTGCCATTACCTACGAAGGTTACATCAAAAAGCAAATGGAACAAGTTGAGAAGGTTCGCAAACTGGAAGAAAAAATTCTTCCAAAAGAATGGGATTATACAGAAATTAAAGGTATTTCCCTTGAAGCGCAACAAAAGCTCAACAAAATTCGCCCTCACTCCATCGGACAAGCCAGCCGTATCTCTGGCGTATCCCCGGCGGATGTGTCTGTACTGTTGATTCAACTAGAACAATACAATAGGAACAAATAGAATATGTGATTACATAGAAAAAGCTAGCTAATCGCTTGATTAACTAGCTTTTTTGTATTATTGTCTTTAGACTGGTTCGCGACGTAGTCGCGAATCATAAAACCACCCGCTATGCGGGTGCGGCGACGAAAGTTATACAAAAAAATCACCTTGCTTAAGTATAATGTAGGTGTTCAAGCCGCATTATATACAAAAGAAAGGTGATTTTATATGGCAACAAAGACACAGAGCCTTGCGCACACAAAATGGTTATGCAAATACCACATAGTATTTACACCTAAGTATAGACGTAAAGTTATATATAATCAATACAGAAATAGTTTACGTGAAATACTGAGACGTTTATGTGAATATAAGGGCGTCAAGATTATAGAGGGGGAGCTTATGGCAGATCATGTGCATATGCTAGTGTTAATTCCACCTAAAATATCAGTTTCATCTTTTATGGGATATCTAAAGGGTAAAAGTGCGCTAATGATGTTCGATAAACACGCAAACTTAAAGTATAAATTTGGAAATAGACACTTTTGGTCCGAGGGATATTATGTAAGTACGGTAGGTTTAAATGAAGCTACCGTAAAAAAATATATACGTGAGCAAGAGTTACATGACCAAATGAAAGATAAACTTAGTGTAAAAGAATATGAGGACCCTTTTAAGGGTAGCAAGTAATACATATCCCCTTTAAGGGGACCGTTACGAGTCAATGGCTATGCGGCTTGAACGTAGTGAAAGCCAGCGCCTTTAGACGCTGGCCTAGTACTACGGGCTTATAGCCCGTGAGCAAACCACCCGTTTTACGGGTGGTTCTGATTGTATTGGTTATTGATATATTGTATTGATGAGATAGGGGGATATATGGCAAAAAAAGGTTTAATTTATGCACTCCTTTCGGCACTATTGCTGAGTACCATGAATTTGTTCGTTAAGATGCTAGGATCCAATATTCCATCCGGAGAGATTGCTTTCTTTCGCGGATTGTTTGGCACCATTGCTGTCCTTGTCGTTATGTATATGAAGGGCATCCGGTTTTCCACGGAGGACCGGGGATTACTCGTTATGCGAGGCCTCTATGGCGGTTTTGGCATGGTGTGTAATTTTATAGCATTGGTACATATGAAGATGTCTGATGCTACCATATTGTTTCAAACATCGGGGATTTTCGTGTTTATCTTTAGCGCCTTTTTCCTTAAGGAACGCGTTCCGAAGGGCGCTGGTAAATGGCTTATCTTAATCTTCATAGCAGTAATGGTTATGGTTAATCCATTTAGCTATGGCGGATTTACTTGGTATGCCTTAGTTGCCATCTTAGGTGCAGCGTTATCTGCCGCTGCGTATACAACAATTCGCTCCATTAGTAAGCATGGACAACATAGTAATTTTGAAATCATGGCTTATTTCTTAATTACCGGAATGATTGCGGGCCTTGTGACGACAGATGGATTTGTCATGCCTCAAGGTCAAGAATGGCTAATTATTACTGCTATTGGCGGTATAACCGTAGTGGCACAATTCTTCTTGACGGGTGCTTTTGTTACAACGAATGCTGTAGTAGCTCAATTCTTGCAATATGTAGGCGTATTCATTAGCTCATTCTATGGATTTTTATTCTTTGGCGAAAGTCTATCCATCGAGACGGTGGGGGCTGGTATTGCCATGTTTGTGGCGTCCGTTATGTTGGCACGATTAAAAGAGCAAGATGGACCTATTCGGGCAGGCAAAATTATAGAGGAAAAAACAAAATAAATGTCGAATACTATATAAGTAGTATTGGTGCATAATTAAGATGCGACCATCAATTAGGGATATTATTGTATGGTTGCATCTTTTTGTATATTGTAGGAGTGTGATGACTATGTTTATGGAGTGGATTAAAATTGAGAATTATCGTAATCTCGTAGATATTGAACTGCACTTTCACAATGATATCAATTACTTTGTAGGCGAAAATGCAGTGGGAAAATCCAATTTTCTTGACCTCTTAGAGCAAATGATGAATGTACGAGGCTTTCAAGAAAGTGATTTTGCTGATGTACATAAACCGATACGCATTGAGTGTAAAATGTCCTTTTCTGAGCTCAATACATCATTTCAGGATATGATTGGTCCAGAAGATGGTATGTATCTACGCCTTGAACAAGTGGTACAAGAGGTATATCCACGACTCTATAAGATGGATGGAGAGAAATTGACACCGTTACCATTGTCTATGTTGCGTCATACAATCTATATGTGTCATCGCGATACATCGGAAGCGGAACTCTATTCCATTCCTACATCGGTATATATGGAATTGGGGAAAAAGCTTGTTACTTATCTGCCTAAGACTGGATTGACATTAGATGATGCCATCGCATTAGACAGCTTTATCAATGTAAGAATGGGGCTTGATCCCGAATGTGTTCTAAATATTCATCGTCTTGTGGAATTGTTAACCTCTTCTACAGAGGTAAATTTAATACGCAAGTATTCCATAGATAATGTACGGCTTATCATGGCGGTAGCATTAAAGATTTTGGCACAAATATATATGAAGGTACAGAGTGCATCTACTAATTTAGAATCACTGCTTGTGTATGATAGTGAGGGCCGTCGATATTTACCGGTATTTATCAGTGTCGATGAACCAGAGCTACATTTGAGCCCCTATTTGCAACGGGCTGTGCTCAGCTATTATCGTCAAATTGTAACCAATGAAAATGCTGAATTTTTAGCGTTAATTAAACAGCTATTCCAAATTGATGGCCTATTAGGTCAATTATTTGTGGTAACTCATAGTACCGATGCATTGGTAGACGATTATCGTCATATTATACGCATGTATCGTGATGAAACGGGTCTCGTTCGCGCCGCATGCGGGGTCACATTTAAATTTGCTCGCGAAGTAGAGAAACATTTGATTATGCATTTTCCTGAAGCGAAGGAAGCCCTTTATGCACGTTGTATCATCTTGGTGGAAGGGGAAACTGAGTATGGTAGTTTTGCAGGTATCGCAAAAAAACTAAATGTAGATTTTGACTATTTTGGTATATGTCTTATCAATGCACGTGGGGAATCTTCTATTAGTAAGCTTCATAAATTATTTAAAAGCTTTGCTATTCCAACGGTGGCACTCTATGACAGAGATGTAATGGATAAGCATAGGAAGTCTCACGCTAATGTGTTTTACACGAATGAAATCTGTTTTGAAATGGATGTAGTGTCCCATTTAATTCAACATCATCATCGGGATGTATTGGACAGCATTATTCACGATATTATCGATACAGGGCGTGGTATGGTAACAAAGGATATGGCGCGCCGCGGTTTTGCCAAGTTGGGACTTGATGATCACCAAGTGGTACAACGATGTTTGAAGAATATCAAGGCAAAGGATATAGATACATTATTGGTGTACTATTTCTCTTGGTTTTATAGCAATAAAGGTGTGATTGTAGGGCGTAGAATTGCCTACTATATACCGGATCATATGATTCCGCCAGCCTTTATTGCGGTTATTGAACGGGCTAAAGTCTTATCTCTAGAATCATCTATTATGAAAATAGGATGATAAGTATATTAAAAACTTTCAATAAACCATATCGAAAAAAACTTGATGTGAATGCAGCTTTCTTTTATGATTAATGAGGTCAATTTTTCCGAACGGTTTTAAGTGTGAGTAGGAGTTAAACATGAAGGAATTTATTAAAGAGTTTAAAGAGTTCGCTTTTAAAGGGAACATGATGGACCTCGCTGTAGGTATGATTATTGGTTCAGCTTTCACAGCATTAGTGAATTCTGTAGTTAGCAATTTATTCATGCCATTGATCAGTTTGTTCACTGGTGGTATTGATTTCAGCAATCTATATTTGCCATTGAGTGCAGGATCTAAGGATGCATTTATGAATGGTGCTGATATTGCAACAGCTCGCGCTGCCGGTGCTGTATTGCCTTACGGTACATTCATTACTGACCTCATTCAATTCTTAATTTTAGCATTTGTTGTATTCTTAATGATTCGCGCGTTGACGAAGTTGATGCAAAGTGCTAAAAAAGAAGCTGAAGAAGCACCAGCAACTACAAAAGAATGTCCATTCTGTAAAACAGAAATCAATATTGATGCAGTTAAATGTCCTAACTGTACATCTGATTTGAAATAATCGAATCACGAATAAAGAGTTCTAGAAGCACTACACTTTTAGAACTCTTTTTTATTCGTTTATGAATTTTGGTAAATTTCCAATTATAGTATACAATATAGATACATATAGGTTTCGTTGTAAATGATATGTTGTTACAGCATTTAAGAATATATAGAGAAGGGATGAAATGATTATGGAACGTAAACCATTAGTTGTAGTACCAGGATTAGTACGACGCGATGCCATCGAGTATTTAAAAGAGCATGTGGACGTACGTCAATGGACGGAAAAAACTAAAATGCCTAGAGAGGTTTTGAAGGAATGGTTACGAGATGCTGATGGTTTGTGGTCTATTAATTCCATATCGGTTGATGCGGACCTTGTGAAAGATGCGCCTAATTTAAAGGTGATTGCACAAGCCTCAGTAGGCTATGACAATGTAAAGATTGATGAACTTACGACGGCAGGTATCCCTTACGGTAATACACCTGGCGTACTTAACGAAACAGTGGCAGAATTGGCTTTTACATTGATTGCTACGGCGAGTCGGCGCATTATTGAAAATTCAGCCTTTGTAAAAGAGGGACGTTGGGCACAAAGACCTTCTAATATCAAAGGTTTTGATTTGAGTCGTCGCACATTGGGTATTATTGGTATGGGTGCCATTGGTGTTTCCATTTCTCGACGCGCTCGTGCCTTTGGTATGACCGTTGTATATCATAATCGACATCAACGTAATGACGATACATTGTATAGAACAACATATATGGAATTAGATGAGTTACTTGCTACGAGTGATGTGGTATGTATCATGGCGCCACTTACGGATGAAACGTATCATATGTGCGATGCCGAGTTCTTTAAGAAAATGAAAAAGACCGCATTGTTCGTCAATGTAGGTCGAGGTGCCATCGTTGATACAGATGCACTCATCGATGCTCTTAAAACTGGTGAAATCGATTATGCTGCACTTGATGTAACTGATCCAGAACCACTACCAGCAGATCATCCATTATTGTCCATTGATAACTGTTTAATTGTTCCTCATATTGGTTCTTATACAGATCGTACGCGATATGATATGTCCATGTTGACAGCGAATAATATCATTGCTGGTGTTCATAAAAAAACTCTACAAACATGTGTTAACGAAGAGGTGAATTACAAAAAGCCAGAATTAGATGTAGAATCTGCTTTGGAAGAACTTAAAAATGCCGGCGTTGATGTAACAGATTTTGATTAAATTTTCACAAGAATCTAAAAAATGTGCGGTCCTATATAAAATATGGTAAAATAAAAGAATATTTATCGTATGGAGGTTGTAACGTTGGAACATAAAGATACTGAACAAACTGTAGCTCCTGAAGAAGTTGTATCCATTAACTTTATCGAAGCTGAAATAAATAAAGATAATGAAGAAGGCGTATACGGTGGCCGTGTACATACGCGATTCCCACCAGAACCAAATGGGTATTTACATATCGGTCATGCTAAGTCTATTTGCCTTAACTTTGGCTTAGGTGAAGAATATAAGGGCTTAACCAATTTACGCTTTGATGACACAAATCCAGAAAAGGAAGATGTGGAATATGTAAATTCCATTAAAGAAGACGTGGAATGGCTTGGATTCCATTGGGATGGCGACGTACGCTATGCATCTGATTACTTTGGCAAAATGTATGATTATGCCAAAAAGCTTATCACTTTGGGTAAGGCTTATGTAGATGATCAAACAGCAGAAGAAATCCGTCAAACGCGTGGCGATTTCTCTACGCCAGGTACAAACAGCCCATATCGCGATCGTTCTGTAGAAGAAAATTTAAAACTCTTTGAAGAAATGAAAGAGGGTAAATATAAGGATGGCGAAAAAGTGTTGCGTGCCAAAATTGATATGGCAGACCCTAATATCGTCATGCGCGATCCTGTATTGTATCGTATTGTAAATGCTGCTCATCATCGTACAGGCTCTGAATGGAGCATTTATCCAATGTACGACTTTGCACATCCTATCGAGGATGCTATTGAACGCATTACCCATTCCGTATGTACTTTGGAGTTTGAAGTGCATCGCCCATTGTATAATTGGGTTCTCGAAGACTGGGAAGACACTGAAAAACCTCGCCAAATCGAGTTCGCTCGTTTAAATGTAACAAAAATGGTTATGTCTAAACGTAAATTGCGTGCTCTCGTAGAGGCTGGCCTCGTATCCGGTTGGGATGATCCTCGTATGCCTACTATTTCTGGCTTGCGCCGTCGTGGCTATACACCAGAAGCCATCCGTGATTTCTGCGATCGCATTGGTGTCGCTAAGGCGGATAGCACTGTAGATATTGCATTGCTTGAATTCTGTATTCGTGAAGATTTGAAATTAAAAGCTCCACGTCCAATGGTTGTCATCGATCCTGTTAAGGTTATTATCGATAATTATCCAGAAGGTCAAACAGAACCTTGTGTGGTTGAAAATAATCCAGAAAATGAAGAACTCGCTACTCGTGAAGTTATGTTTGGTCGCGAAATTTATATTGAGCGCGCCGACTTTATGGAAGAACCGGTTAAGAAATTCTTCCGCTTGGCTCCAGGAAAAGAAGTACGCTTAAAAGGCGCTTATTTCATTACTTGCCAATCTGTTGTAAAGGATGAAAACGGTACCATTACCGAAATCCATTGTACCTATGACCCTGAAACGAAGAGCGGCAGTGGTTGCACACGTAAGGTAAAGGGGACATTGCATTGGGTTGAGGCTTCTACGGCTGTAGATATTGAAACTCGTTTATATGATTACTTGCTTAAAGAAGAATCCGATGGTAAAGACTTCTTAGCTGATTTTAATCATGAATCGTTACAAGTTATGCACAGTAAAGGTGAAGCAAGCCTTGCTAATACTGTTCCTGGCGATAGATTCCAATTCTTGCGCCAAGGTTATTTTGTAACTGATAAGGATAGCACTGCCGATCATATTGTGGTAAACCGCATCGTAGGTTTACGTGATACATGGGCAAAACAACAAAAGAAATAGTTGTGATTATACCGCCCCTTTAAGGGGCGGTTTTGTTTAGGAGAAAACTATGAAATCAATGATAGCTTTAGCTCTCGCTGGTGTTGTAGCGATGAGCACACCTGTACTTGTTGATGCGGCTAATATTAATGCTAGTAAATATGCCGCTGCATATGGAACGTATAATGGTATGAAACTTAATGAAGGTGTTACGATTTATGCCAATGCGCCAAAGGCTTTGTTCGCCGGCGCAGGTAAAACCGATGTAAAAACGGCTCTTATGCAAGCTGGTGCCAGCCGTGCCGAGGTATATACGCTTAACGTAAAACGAGAAAATGAGATGAATTATGCTGTCTTTGCGAATGTGGTCGTAGGTGGTAAACATAACCTTGTTAACACCAAGCATGTGAGCGCTGATGCCAGTGATGTCGGTAATTTAGTGTCATCTATCAATGGAGGTAAAGCTGCTGAACTGGGCCAATACCAAGTAGTGACACCTTTGGCTAAGCATAATAAAGCATATGTAGGTGCACTAAAATATACAAGTAAAGATAATAATAATTCTTATAATGAAATTCTTCATGTTGCTGTTTCTGAAAGTAAATATGAGGGTCCTAGCGTACGATTTATCGCTATAGATGAAGAGAGTGATGCTAAGGTATTTCCTCGCGTGAGCAACTTGCTAACAGGTAAAGAATAAATAATTATTGAAATAAATTATCAATTATCTTGACAATATTTCTCATCAAGAGTACTATGTGTATATAGTAATTAATCTCAAGAAATGAGACGGATTCTATATAGATATGCAACAGGCAGGTACGACTATGATGGATTCAATTGACAATATCATTGGATTTCATTGTGCACCGGCAATTCGAGGCATTAAGGTCTCGAATTTGGTTTCTATTCCACGGGACATGAATGAACAAATCCAATTCGTTTTGACTGAATATAATAAAGAGTTTAATGAAAAGGGTTTATTCTTCTTTGAATTATGTCGCTGTAAAGCACGTAGACTACTATTGGTGTTCCGTGAAACACAATTACGAGACTATGTACGGCAACCTGCGGTGATGACATTTTTGAAAGCCTACGGTTATCAAGATAGTATGAGCATTATGGAGATGCTTGAACATTTGCGATATCGTATGGAATCAAGCGTTGATTTCCCTCATGAAATTGGTGTGTTCCTTGGATATCCATTAATGGATGTGAAGTATTTTATTTCTCGTCGTGGTAATGGATACTCTATGTGTGGTGAATGGAAGGTTTACCACGATGTAGTAGATGCACAACGCACTTTCTTATGTTACAAAGCATGTCGTGAATTTTGTCAAACTCAATTGATGTTGGGAAAAACATTTAGTTCATTGGTCGCAAGAACGGCCTAGGAGGTACAAGATGATTGGTGTAATTTTTTGGTCCGGTACAGGCAATACAGAAAAAATGGCTCATGAAGTAGCTGAAGGTATCAAAGCTGCAGGTCAAGAAGTAGAAGTAAAATCTGTTTCTGAAGTATCTGTTGATGAAGCAGCAGCTTATGATAAATTAGCTCTTGGTTGCGCTGACATGGGTGCTGAACAATTAGAAGAAGGCGAATTCGAACCATTCTACACTGAATTAGAAGGTAAATTGAGTGGTAAAAAAGTAGCAATCTTTGGCTCCTATGGTTGGGGTGGCACTTGGTTAGAAGACTGGGGCACTCGCATTAAAGATGCTGGCGGCGAATTGGTAGCTGACGGTGTTGCAATCTTGGGTGAACCAGATGATGATGGCAATGCACAATGCCAAGAATTGGGCAAAACATTAGCTAACGCATAACAACTTCATATTATATAAAGGCTATAGCGATGGATGTGACATCGCTATAGCTTTTTTGTATCTATTTATGGAAAGGTGTACTGCTTTGGTATATAATTAAATAATGTTATTGCAAAGGAGACGCATTATGAAGGACGAGCGATTTATAGTTACCTATCGAATTGAAGCTAGCACATATGAAGAAGCAAAGTCTATTGCTTGGGCTGTTCAAGTAGAGCAAACGATTGAATTCCCTTATGAATTTGTAACTGATCCATATATTAAAAATACAATTACCGGTCGATTGGAATCTCTCGAATCGATGGCACCAGATTCCGCATATGCAACTGTGGGAGTGATGCCTAATGTAGTGATTGATGCTTCTCGGTATTATCTAGCTCGCATTTCATATCATGTAGATACGACCGCATTAGAAGCAACGCAATTTTTAAATGTTGTATTTGGTAACTCATCGTTACAACCTCATATTTGGGTGGTAGACATAGAACTATGTCCTACATTATTTGACGTATTCAAAGGTCCAAGATTTGGATTGCATGGTATTCGTAGATTGGTTGAAACGCCTACAAGACCGATGATTCAGGCTGTAATTAAACCTATGGGAACGTCTAATGAAGAATTAGCTCGCATGTGTGCAGCGTATACGCGTGGTGGCGTCGATGTTATCAAGGATGATCATGGCATTACGAACCAATCCTTTTCGCAGTTTAAGGATCGTGTCAGACGATGTGCTGCTGCGGTGCGTGAGATGAATGAAGCGCATGGCAAACACGCATTATATGCAGCTAATGTGTCTGGTGATGGCACAGACGTATTAGAACGCGCTTATTTCGCTAAAGAGGCGGGTGCTACGGCGCTTATGATAGCCACAGGTTTAGTGGGTTCTGGTTGGTTACATAAATTGGCTACCGATGAAAAATTGCGCTTGCCGATTATTCATCATCCTGCCTATTCTGGTGGCTTCGTAAGTCCTGGTGTATCCGGCATTGCCGACTATTTACAATTGGGCTTCTTGCCTCGATTATTTGGCGCTGATATGATGGTTTTTGTATCCTATGGAGGGCGCTTTACTTTTACCCAAGAGCAATGTAAGCGTATTGCCGCGTATATTAAACATCCTGTAGGATTGGTGAAAGCAGGCTGTCCGGCTCCTGGTGGTGGCGTGACTGATGCGCGCCTTACAGAATTAGTTGAGTTGTACGGAAATGATACGATGTTTCTTGTTGGGGGCGATATGTTCCGTCGTGGACCAGATCTTGAATCAAATATGGCATATTTTGTTAATCGATTAGAGGAACTATCACAATTGAAACAATAATAGTTGTGAAAGTTGGACTTTCACTAACGCAATCGTACGGTGATTGAAAGGCTTTCACCAATAGAAATAATTAATTATATGGAGTAGTTTAATGAGTGAAACCTCACCTTTAGAGGTCCATGTTCTTGCCAGCGGTAGCAAGGGTAATTGTACAGTTATAAAAAAAGGAAATTCTGTTATATTACATGATGTGGGTATTAGTTGCCGGCGCATCGTTAATGGGCTGAAAGAATTACATATCGATATGAGCCAGGTTGAGGGAATATTTATTAGCCACGAACATACCGACCATATTGCGGGGCTGCAACAACTATTAAAGCGTTTTGATATTCCTGTATATACTAAGCAAGGCACGTGGCGTGAAATCCAAGATAAGTTAATCGTTCCAAAACATCAATTAGTGGAATTGACAAAGGGTAGTTTGGAGCTTGGAAATCTTACGGTGGAACCCTTTAGTGTTAGTCATGATGCGGCAGATCCTATAGGCATCAATGTATATTCTGGCAAGGACAAGGCTACGGTTGTCACCGATACAGGTGTGATTACGGATACTATATTGCACCGATTAGATGACAGCACATTGCTAGTCTTGGAGGCCAATTATGACCCTCAAATGTTGCGTTTTGGACCGTATCAACCGTTTTTAAAGCAACGCGTAGTCAGTGATGAAGGCCATTTGAGCAATGAAATGGCGGCACAGGCCTTACTCATGATGAAACGACCTGATTTTATGCAGGTCATTTTGGCACATCGCTCTGAAAATAATAATAACCCTGTCCTCGTAACACAAACGATTGGACAAATGCTCGTCGATGGGGGCGTTAAAATAGGCCCAGAAATGAAATTACAGCATGGACAACCTAACGAAATAGTATCCATGCAGTCTGTTCGTAAAAATTAGAGGTACATCTTGTATGAAGTTTCATGTAATCTGTATTGGTAAATTAAAAGAAACGTATCTCCGCGAAGGGGTTGCAGAGTTTGTAAAACGTATGCGCCCTTATGGAGGTATTACAATTACTGAATTGAATGAAAGTAAAATAGGGGATAAGCCTAGTGATGCGGACCGTAAACAAGTAGTTGTAGAAGAGGGGCAACGGTTATTAAAGGCTGTTCCTAAATCGGCATACACCGTATTGCTAGATGTATATGGTAAAATGATATCTTCTGAAATAGGATTATTCTCTATATCTACATATCTTACTGTCACATCAGCTGCAACCACTGGATTTTTAGAATAAACATAAGTGACTGTTTGAAGCGCTTCTTTAAAATTTCCTATACTATTTTGTGGTAGTTTAGATGTGTCTAATGTGTAACCATCTAAGACCAATTTGTACTGATCTGTACTGGCATCATAAACATCTCCTTTTGAACCACTAATAGTTTGTGGATCATGAATTTCATTTCCTTCCTCATCAACATACTTCACCATTACTCCTTTAGAATAATCTGGGTATACGAATTGGAGTTGATTTCGATCAGTAAAAAAGGGATAAGGACTATAATTTTGTAACCAGTACTCTCCGCTAAAAGGAATAAACTGTTTATTTAAATTGGAATTGCTCAATATGTAATCAGTATCAGGAGAAAGTTGAAAAGAAACCTCTATATCATTCTCTTGGTTATTTGCATCATCTGGATATACAATTGGTTTAAGAAGCTCGACCATGTAGCCTTTGAGCTGTTCTAGACTTGGTTTACTATCAGAATAGTTAATCCCATCCGTTGTATAAGTAATTTTTATGTCTCCTTTAGTTGCTTCTGGATAAGATAAAAATTTGAACCAGGATTTTCCTGATGAATCCTGATTCAAGAAAGACATTTTCCATTTATCTATTCTGCCATTATATACTGTTAGTATCTGTTTATTATAAACAACTTTATTTTTCGCTAAGTCAACGGTTGTAGGCCTAACGAAGTGATTATAAAAGTCAGAACCTATGATATAGTAATCAGAACCATCGGCAGAGACCTGTAGACTCGTACTCGAAACTGAACCTTGAGCATAAACCTTTCCAGCTCCAATTACTAACATCATTGATGCAAGCAATAATGACATTAAAAAAGTACTTATAAGTCTTTTTACCATCTTATTTTTTATTATCATAATAAATAAACTCCATACAATCTCTAAATTCTTTTTAATTGTGAGATTGTTCCTCCTTTAATTCTTGCAACATCC
>SKEA01000613.1_pt2 | contig 19399 bp, 15 predicted proteins | sample 4826601 | NCBI WGS metagenome assembly SKEA01 (sample SAMN11008821, study PRJNA524170) | human gut metagenome | biome: Human fecal sample; material: Feces; isolation source: fecal sample from pouch patient p13, p53 | host: Homo sapiens | place: Israel: Tel-Aviv | collected 2016-07-06 | reverse complement strand
GTATTACGTAACGCTATTGTGTGGAGTAATACTTCGCCTCAAGCTGTGCCAAATGCTATGAAGCAGAATAACTTTACGTTGCATCCATAGTAGCGTTGCCAGATTTATTTCGTTTTTATAGGACATTAGAGAAAGAGAATATAGTTAAAATTGAGTAATGACGAAAAATTGCTATAATTTAGATATTTGTTAAGTTTCAGCTTCAATAATTTTATAGTTTAGGCACTAAAATGTCAAGAATTACTTTCCTTGATTTTATGGGATTCTCTGTTATAATTATAATCATGGGATAATGAGAACAATTTCAGATTATAGAGGATTTTTACATGTGATTTTATGAATTGTTTCTGAAATAGTTATTTGAATTTTTATATAGTAAAATGTCAGGAGGAGAATGGTGTGGGAAGGAAATGTGTCGGCTTTGTAGAAGCCGTCGGTCTTGCAGCAGCCTTGCAGGCAGCGGATACCATAGCAAAAAGTGCCAATATCAGGCTTTTAGGATATGAGTATAGTGGATATGATGGACATATTCTTATTAAGTTCGAAGGAAATGCTGGAGCAATCAAGGCAGCGGCAGAAGCAGCAGCCGTTGCAATTCATAAGGTACATACGGACTTTGACCAGACAACGGCTGTGAATCTGGAAAAGACAGGACTGGATGAAGCAGTATATGATGTTTTAGTTCATAACAAGAATACAGTAGGAGATCCGTTACAGATAGCCTCCGGCAAGCGGCCGCAGGGTACAAATCGACAGGCAAAGTGGGTTGGCCACTGGGAGCAGAAAGGCTGTTATATCCGAGAATAGTACTATGCAATATGTTTACATAATGGTATAATAAAAACAGTAATATGCTATAAAATATAACACAACCGTGGGACACACGGGGATAGCTCGCATATGCTTAGCACAGTAGTGCTATCGAACGAGAACTAAACTTGCCGAGGTTGGGAAGCCCCACCTATACAGGCGGGGAGGATGTCACAACAGACAAAAAGGAAAGCGAGGGGAACGGATGCAGGCAGATGAAACAATGACAAAGCAGGAATCAGAAGAGATGATAAAGCAACTTGAAAAAGTATTCGACATTGTGCGTTTGCTTGATGAAGAAACTCTCTATGGAGGCAGTGGTATTGAGTCAGAGGGCGGCGAGGTATGCCAGTGCTATTCTTTCTGGGGAAGAAATGAAGTTTGTGAGAACTGTATTTCATTAAAAGTAATGCAGGATAAGGTACAGCGCACGAAGCTTGAATTACTTGGACAGGATTTTTATCAGGTAATTTCGAAATATGTAAAGATAGATGGTAAGCCATATGTGATGGAAATGATTAGCCGTCTTGACAGAGAAGTTCTGGTAGATGATGATGGGAAGAATCAATTATTGAGTGAGATTAGCGGATATAACGATAAGCTTTACAGAGATGCACTGACAGGCGTATATAATCGCAGGTATTTTGAAGAGAAGATTAAGACAACACGTTTTTCAGCCGGAGTTGCCATGATAGATTTGGACGATTTTAAAATTTACAATGATACCTATGGCCACGAAGCAGGAGATATGGTATTAGATACTGTTGTACAGATCATAAAGAAGAATATCCGTAAGAGCGATATACTCATAAGATATGGTGGTGATGAGTTTTTACTTTTATTGCCGGATATCAAGGGAGATGCTTTTGAGATTAAGCTGCGCCAGATTCAGGAAAGAGTTCACACAGCAGCAGTTCCAGGATATTCACAGCTTCGTCTTTCTGTGAGTGTTGGAGGTGTTTTATCAAATGGAGAGAAGATAGAAGATGCAATCCGACGTGCAGACAAGTATATGTACCAGGCAAAGATGACAAAGAATAGCGTAGTTACAGAACAATCTAAGATCTGTACTGAGGATAGAGAAACTGGAAGAAAAGGCGGGCAAAAGATTCTTATTATCGATGATTCGGAAATGAACCGCATGCTTCTTTCAGAAATGCTTGGAGAAGAATTTGATATTTTAGAGGCGGAGAATGGAAAAGAGGGACTTAAAATTCTTCAACAATATGGTACAAGCATTTCCATTGTACTCTTAGATATTGTTATGCCAGTCGTGGATGGATTTGAAGTTCTTGACTTCATGATAAAGGAACATTGGAATGAAGAAATTCCGGTTATCATGATTTCCAGTGAAAATTCGCCGGATACCATGCGAAGAGCATACGAGATGGGCGTTGTCGATTATATCAGTCGGCCATTTGATGCAAGAGTAGTATATCGAAGAGTGCTGAATACTATCAAGTTCTATGCAAAACAGCGACATCTTGTCACGTTAATTACGAATCAGGTATATGAAAAAGAAAAGAATAATCGGATGATGATCAGTATATTAAGCCAGATTGTGGAGTTCCGTAATGGAGAAAGCGGCCAGCATGTGCTTAATATCAATATTCTCACTGGACTTTTATTAGAAAGTCTTGTACAAAAGACAGATAAATATCATTTGAATGGGTCAGACAGGCTGCTTATTATAACGGCATCTGCACTTCACGATATTGGAAAAATTGGCATCAGCGATAGAATTTTAAATAAAGCAGGAAAGCTGACAGAGGAAGAATTTGAAGTCATAAAAAGACATCCGATTATTGGCGCATCTATTTTAAAGAATCTGGCATTACACCAGGATGAACCAATAGTAAAAGTTGCTTATGAGATTTGCCGCTGGCATCATGAACGGTATGATGGAGGAGGCTATCCGGACGGCTTAAAAGGAGAACAGATTCCTATTTCCGCTCAGATTGTATCATTGGCAGATGTGTATGATGCATTAGTGAGTGATCGCATCTATAAGAAGGCCTATTCTCATGAAGAAGCGGTTAGAATGATATTAGCCGGAGAATGTGGGGCATTTAATCCACTTCTTTTAGAATGTCTCAAAGAGATTCAAGGGAAAATAAAAGAAGAACTTGAAGTTCAGGATGTTCCGGAAATTTCACCAGTACCAGTACAATGTCCGATTTCAGAAATATCAGAATTATCCATGTCAGAAGACAAAAAGTAAGAAATGTTAAGTAAAATGAAGAAGAATTAAGGAGAACGACAATGACAGTAAAAGAATGTTATGAACAGATGGGGTCTGATTACGAGAGTGTTTTAGGAAGAATGGGCAGCGAAGCCATGATTAAACGTTTTGCCTTAAAGTTCTTACAAGATCCAAGCTTTAATAATTTAAAAGAAAATCTGGAAAAAAATGATGGCGAAGAAGCGTTCCGCGCAGCACATACATTAAAAGGTGTATGCTTAAACCTCGGATTTGATGAACTCTACGAAGCAAGCGCAGAAATCACTGAAAAGTTAAGAGGAAAAGAAACAGCCGGAAGCGAAGATATGTTCCAGAAAGTAGAAGAAAAATACCAGAAGACAGTCAACGCAATCAAAGGTTTAGAGTAACTTCTGCTTTGCCGCAGTCAAAGGGAGACACCCTCAGAGAATAATCCTTATTTGTGACTTTAGTCGCAGCGTGTTGAATACTCGCTCTGCCCGCCCGTATCCAACACTTGTTCCGAGGCCACAATAAGGATTATTTTATTCTCTGAGGCTGTCTTTGGCAGTTGAAGAACAGTCAGAATTTTATTTATTTTGTGATACAATGCTTCAAAATAAACACTTCAAATGAAAAAGCAGGATTATGATGAGTTTGTTATGGATATTTTGAAGAAATAAAATTACAAGGAGAGTTTAGATGAATACAAATAATATTCAGAAAGTAAATTATCAAAAGATATTGGATAAAATCACAGATAAAATTGAGAAGAAGTGTGCTGAGGGAGAAAATCGCCCAGCTCTTTTCCTTCATGCATGCTGCGCGCCTTGCAGCAGCTATGTTCTTGAATATCTGACAAAGTATTTTAAAATTACGATTTTTTATTATAATCCCAATATCACACCAGAAACAGAATATACCAAAAGGGTAAAAGAGCTTCAGCGTTTTATTCATGAAGCAGGTTATGAGGAAGATGTTACTTTCGTAGAAGGTGACTATGACCCACAGGTATTTTTTGATATGGCAAGGGGAATGGAAGACTTGCCGGAAAGAGGACTTCGCTGTTATCACTGCTACGCACTTCGTATGGAAGAAGCCGCGAAGAAAGCTGCAGAGATGGGAGCGGATTATTTTTCGACAACCCTTTCAATCAGCCCGCACAAAAATGCCCAGTGGATTAATGAGATTGGAGAAAAACTTGCTGATAAATATGGGGTGAAACATCTGCCATCTGATTTTAAGAAAAAAGGAGGGTATTTACGTTCTATTGCATTGTCTGAGGAATACCATCTGTATCGGCAGGATTATTGCGGATGTGTGTTTTCGAAGAGGGATTCGGATTCAGTAATAAAAATAGCACCTACCCCCACGAGGATGCTCAATAACATATAGAGAAAAGCCACTTTCGGATGTCCGCTTTTCATCAGAGTTGCAGATTCTAAAGCAAAGGTTGAAAAGGTAGTAAATCCCCCACAAATTCCAGTCTTTAAGAAAAGTACGAGCTTTGGATTCGGAATTGATCCTTTTGAGGCGAGCATGGCAACAAAAGCGATAGCAATACAGCCCGCTGAGAATGAAATAATCCTTATTTGTGGCCTTGAAGCAAGTGCTGGATACGAGCGAGTATTCAACACGCTGCGACTAAAGTCACAAATAAGGATTATTTTCATTCTCAGCGGGCGTCTATTTGCCTGCGGCAAATCAGAGTTTAAGACCTGCCAGCAAAGCTCCTAATCCTGTTGTTGCATCGCCTTCATCTTTATAGCTTACAACTTCTTCGCCGCTTGTATCTTCCTCTTCCGGAGCAACTTCCTCTAAAGCCTTCATGCTGAGACTAATCTTGCCATTCTCAACTTTTAATACTTTAACATTGACTTCCTGCCCAGTTTTTAAAACTTCTGCTGGAGATTCGATACGTTTCTGTGCAATCTGAGAAATGTGTACCAGACCGGAAATGTCATTGCCGAGATCAACGAAAGCGCCGTAAGGCATGAGAGATTCTACTTTACCAGTAAGAACAGCGCCAGCTTCAATTGCGTTGATACGCGCTTCTTTTTCTGCCCGCTTTTTATCGTAAAGAACTTCTTTTACAGATAATACGAGACGATTCTTTTCTGGGTCAGCTGTGATAACTTTCGCTTCAACAGTTTTTCCAAGATATGGATTTGTGTCTTCTACATAACCAATTTCAAGATGGGATGCAGGAATAAAACCGCGAAGCCCATCAACATAAACGATAACACCTTTATTTACGATACCGCCGACTTTTAAAGTAAGAACAGTACCATCCTCTAAATACTGCTGTACTTTATCCCAAGCGTTAAATCCAGTTTCTTCTTCTGTAGCCTCTCCCTCATTCTCCACAACATTCAGTGTTTTAAGAGATTCGTCAATTTCTTTTTCGAAATCTGCCATTGATTCACTCATGATATCATCCTCTTTTCTTAAAAATAAATTACTATAAATCAGTTAGTTTCCTGACAACTATTATAACATAAGTTCGAATACTTTGACAAAAAAATTAAATTCGATATATAATCATATTATAACAAATTCGAGTTACAGAGAGCAGAGGGTAAAAAAGGAAGTCAGAGGCAGCTTGGATGCAGGGAAACGAAGCATTTTTATATATTACAGGCGGGGAGGGTTCGTCTGTTTCACAGCCTCACAAATCAGAAGTTGTCACAGCCTTCTCCCGCCGGAATATTATAATAAAAAACGCAGGTGTATCATTATGCCAGATATAGGAACATTGCAGGTTTCTCTTGTTTCCAACCGAGGGCAGCGTCCCATTACAGACGCTGCAGTGGAGATTTCTTCTGCGGGGGAACCGGATAAAATATTAGAAGTATTAAAAACAGATTTGTCGGGACAGACAGAAGTGATTGAGTTAGAGACCCCTCCTTTAGAATATTCAATGGAACCAGGACTGAATCAGCCATACTCAGAGTATAACTTAAAAATAACAGCTCCAGGATTTGAGCCAGTGGAAATTGCAGGAAGTCAGATGCTTTCCGGGCAGCTTGCTTTGCAGAATCTTTCTTTGGAACCGACAATTACAGAAACGGCTTCGTATGAAGTTCTTGCAATCGGCCCGCATACATTATATGGAGATTATCCACCCAAAATCGCAGAGAGTGAGGTTAAGGATATTCGGGCAACAGGCGAGGTTGTACTGAGCAGAGTGGTAATCCCGGAGTATGTTATAGTACATGATGGAGCTGTTTCTGATAATACGGCAAAGAATTATTATGTACTATATAAAGATTATATTAAAAATGTAGCTTCCTGTGAAATTTATTCTACATGGCCAAAAGAAACATTGAAAGCAAATATATTGGCGATTATGTCATTTACGTTAAACAGAGTATATACGGAGTGGTACAGAGGCAAAGGCAAAGATTTTACTATCACATCCTCCACTGCATTTGATCAGAAGTGGATCAATGGAAAGAATACGTATCATTCGATTAGTAATGTAGTAGACGAGATTTTTAATTCTTATCTGTCAAGACCAGAAGTGACACAGCCAATCCTTACCCAGTATTGCGATGGAAAGAAAGTAAGCTGTCCTGAGTTTATGAGCCAGTGGGGTTCTAAAGCGTTAGGGGATGATGGACTTTCGGCGATTGAGATTTTACGGTATTATTATGGGGAAGATATGTATATTAATGAGGCAGAGACTATTTCGGGGGTTCCGGCTTCCTATCCGGGATATGAGTTGACGAATGGAACCTCAGGACCAAAAGTGCGGCAGATACAGGAACAGCTTAATGTGATCGCAGGAGATTATCCGTTGATTCCTAAAATAAAGGTGGATGGAATTTATGGACCAGCGACGGCAAATTCCGTAAAGGTTTTCCAGAAGATTTTTCATTTGCCGCAAACAGGTGTTGTAGACTTTGCAACGTGGTATAAGATCAGCCAGATTTATGTTGCAGTGAGCCGAATTGCGGAGCTGACATAATTTCTTTCAACCAGAAAAATTGTTATCGGAATTATGCACAAAGTGATATGGGAGAAAGGGGGGAAAGAAGCGGCGAAAGATAGAAATTATAGTTTTTCGCCCTTCTCTCTTGTAATTGTAGTCGATGTATGCTAGAATTTGTACAATTTAAGTATTTATGCAAAGAGCGGCAACGTGAGAGTCAGTTTTCTTCGCAAGTCTGAAAAGACACGTTCCCGGCCGATTTGTTTGATCAGTGTATTTTCGCACAACGGAGCCGGGGGAACCCGTCTTTTTTTTTGCAAAGAGTTACAAAAAGAGTTACAATTAGTAGTAACTTACTCTCTTGCTTTTTTGCATTTTCCTTAATATGCAGTTGCAAATGATTGAATATAGAAAGGAACGTGAATCATGAAGGCATTTCTAATCTTAGAAGATGGGACTGTGCTGACTGGCGAAAGCTTTGGAGCAGCAAAAGAAGTAATCAGTGAGGTTGTTTTTAACACTTCTATGACAGGATATCTGGAAATATTAACAGATCCATCTTATGCAGGACAGTCTGTTGTTATGACCTACCCGTTAATTGGTAACTATGGAATTTGTATGGAAGATATGGAGTCTGTACATCCATGGCCAAAGGCACTTATTGTGCGAGAGTGTGCAAAACTGGCAAGTAACTTCCGTAATGAGATGACATTGGATGAATTCTTAAAGAAATACGATGTTCCTGGTATTTCAGGAATTGATACCAGACATCTAACACGTATTTTAAGAGAGTACGGTGTAATGAACGGAATGATTACTACAAGAGAAGATTTCGATCTGGACGAAGTAGTAAAGCAGTTGAAAGAATACAGAGTAAGTGGAGTTGTACGTGAAGTAAGCTGCAAGGAAAAGAGAGTGCTTCCGGGAGATGGCTTTAAAGTTGCCCTCATGGATTTTGGAGCAAAGAAGAATATTGAGAAGTCTTTAAACAAGCGTGGCTGTGAGGTTACAGTATATCCGGCATATACAAAGGCTGAAGAGATTATCGCAGCAAAACCGGACGGAATCATGCTTTCTAATGGTCCTGGAGATCCAAAGGAATGTGTGGAGATTATTGAGGAACTGAAGAAGTTATTTGCTACGAATATTCCTATTTTTGGTATCTGTCTTGGACATCAGCTGATGGCTCTTGCGAACGGAGCAGATACAAAGAAGATGAAGTACGGACATCGTGGAGCAAACCATCCGGTAAAAGATTTAAAAACAGGAAAGGTTTACATTTCTTCGCAGAATCATGGATATATGGTAATGGAAGATTCTCTGAACAGAGATATCGCAGAAGTAAGCTTCATTAATGTAAATGATGGTACATTAGAGGGAGTTCATTATCTTGGAAAGAATGTTATGACAGTACAGTTCCATCCGGAAGCCTGCCCTGGACCAAACGATTCCGAGTTTTTATTTGAAGAGTTTATTAATATGATGGAGGTTGCAAAAGATGCCTAAGAATACCAGTATTAAAAAAGTCCTTGTAATTGGTTCCGGTCCTATTGTTATCGGACAGGCTGCAGAGTTTGACTATGCGGGAACACAGGCATGCCGTTCCCTGAAAGAAGAGGGAATTCACGTTGTTCTTGTTAACTCCAACCCTGCAACAATTATGACAGATAAAGATATCGCAGATGAAGTATATATTGAGCCGTTAACACCAGAAGTTATCAAGAAGCTCATCTTAAAAGTTTCTCCGGACAGTCTTCTTCCAACATTAGGTGGACAGGCAGCGTTAAATATCGCTATGGAGTTAGATGAGTGTGGTTTCTTAAAAGAGCATAAAGTAAAGCTGATCGGTACAACAGGTAAAACGATCCGTAAGGCAGAGGATAGAGAAGAATTTAAAGAAACAATGGAAAAGATTGGTGAGCCGATCGCACCAAGCCAGATTGTTACGAATGTAGAAGATGGTCTGGAATATGCGCAGAAGATTGGATATCCGGTTGTTCTTCGTCCTGCATACACTCTTGGAGGAAGCGGTGGTGGAATCGCAGATAATGAAGAAGAGTTTGTGGAAATCATTCAGAATGGTCTTCGTCTTAGTCGTGTAGGACAGGTATTAGTAGAGAAATCTATCGCTGGCTGGAAGGAAATCGAATACGAAGTAATGCGTGATGGTAACGGAACATGTATTACGGTATGTAATATGGAGAACCTTGACCCGGTTGGTGTTCATACTGGAGACAGTATCGTTGTTGCACCTTCTCAGACATTAGGAGATAAAGAGTACCAGATGCTCCGTAATTCTGCATTAAATATCATTGATGAACTTGGTGTAGAAGGTGGATGTAACGTACAGTTTGCATTAAATCCAGATACATTTGATTATTGTGTAATTGAGGTTAACCCTCGTGTAAGCCGTTCTTCTGCATTAGCTTCTAAGGCAACAGGATATCCGATCGCCAAAGTTACTGCAAAGATCGCACTTGGTTACCACTTAGATGAAATCAAGAATGCTGTAACAGGTAAGACATTTGCAAGTTTTGAGCCGGCGCTTGATTACTGTGTAGTAAAGGTTCCAAGACTTCCATTTGATAAGTTTATTTCTGCCTCCCGTCATTTGACAACACAGATGAAGGCAACCGGAGAGGTTATGAGTATCTGTACTAACTTTGAAGGTGGTCTTATGAAGGCTCTCCGTTCTTTAGAGCAGCATGTAGACAGCCTGATGCATGGCGATTTTGATAAGTTAAGTGATAAAGAATTAGAAGAACATCTTCATATCGTAGATGACCTTCGTATTTACTGTATCGCAGAGGCACTTCGTCGTAAAGTAGACCCACAGAAGATTCATGATATCACAAAGATTGATCTGTGGTTCATTGATAAATTAAATAACATCGTTGAGATGGAAGCGAAACTTAAAAATGCGGAAGAATTAGATCGTGATCTTTTACTGAAGGCAAAAGAGATGGAGTTCCCGGATAAAGTGATCGGAGAGCTTATCGGTCAGAATGAGGAGTATGTAAAGAACTTAAGACGTCAGATGGATATCGTTCCGGCATACAAGGTTGTTGATACCTGTGCGGCAGAGTTTGCAGCAGAAACTCCATATTACTATTCTTGTTTTGGAAGCTTCAATGAAGTAGAAGAAACTTCTGATAAGAAGAAGATTATGGTACTTGGTTCCGGTCCAATCCGTATTGGACAGGGTATTGAGTTTGATTACTGTTCTGTACACAGTGTATGGGCATTTAAAGAGATGGGTTACGAAACAATCATCGTAAATAATAACCCTGAAACAGTAAGTACAGACTTTGATATCGCAGATAAGCTTTATTTTGAGCCTTTAACAGAGGAAGATGTAGAGCATATCGTAGAATTAGAGAAGCCGGATGGAGCGGTAGTACAGTTCGGTGGACAGACAGCGATCAAGTTAACAGAGAAGTTAAATAAGATTGGTGTACCGATTCTTGGTACAAGTGCTGAGAACGTAGATGCAGCAGAAGATAGAGAGCTTTTCGATGAGATTCTTGAGAAATGCTGTATTCCACGTCCAAAGGGAGGCACAGTATTTACAAAAGAAGAAGCTATTAAGACAGCGAATGAGATTGGATACCCTGTACTGATTCGTCCATCTTATGTACTTGGTGGACAGGGTATGCAGATTGCGATTTCTGATGAAGATATTTCCGAATTTATGGATGTTATTCAGAGATATGCACAGGAACATCCAATTCTTATCGATAAATACCTGATGGGTGTTGAAGTCGAGGTTGATGCGGTATGTGATGGAGAAGAGATTGTTATTCCAGGTATCATGCAGCATGTAGAGAGAGCCGGAATCCATTCCGGAGACAGTATTTCCGTATATCCTGCAAGAGACCTTTCTCCTAAGATTAAAAAGGTGATCGGCCATTATACAAAGTTACTGGCAAAGGCTTTACACGTAATCGGTCTTATCAACATCCAGTTTATCGTATATCAGGATGAAGTATATGTAATCGAGGTAAATCCTCGTTCTTCAAGAACGGTTCCTTATATTAGTAAGGTAACAGGTATTCCTATTGTTGACCTTGCAACAAAGGTTATGACAGGAATGAAGTTAAAAGAGTTAGGTTATGAGCCTGGACTTCAGCCAGAATCTCCATACTGGGCAATCAAGATGCCAGTATTCTCTTTTGAGAAGATTCGTGGGGCAGATATCAGCCTTGGACCAGAAATGAAGTCCACAGGAGAATGTCTTGGTATTTCTAAGAACTACGAAGAAGCATTATTTAAAGCATTCTTAGGTTCTGGTGTTGATTTACCAAAACACAAGAAGATGATCATGACTGTAAAGGATTCTGATAAGTTAGATGCAGTAGAAGTTGGTAAGAGATTTGCAGCACTTGGCTACGAAATCTATGCGACAAGAAATACATGCAAGACATTACAGGAAAGCGGTGTGCCAGCGAAGAGAGTAAATAAAATCGAAGAGACACATCCAAACCTGCTGGATCTGATCTTAGGACATCAGATTGATCTTATCATCGATACACCTTCACAGGGTATTGAGAGAAGCAAAGATGGTTTTGTTATCCGTCGTCATGCAGTAGAAACAGGTGTGAACTGTCTGACTTCTCTTGATACAGCAAACGCCTTACTTACCAGCTTAGAGTCTTCCTGCCGAGAAGATTTATCTTTAGTGGATATCGCAGAAATTGATAAAGAGATTGAGAGCAAGATTAACGAGGCATAAAAAGGGGAGTGAATCCCTGATATAAATAAATATGTACTCATGGAGTCTTTTGTGCATTTACCCTTGCAAAAGATTTCATGAGTACATAGCATAATTGGGAGGATACCAATGGGAAATTATACAAAGCAGGATATTATTCAGCTTGTGGAAGAAAAAGATGTACAGTTTATAAGACTTCAGTTTACAGATGTATCGGGTACCTTAAAGAATGTGGCAATCACAGCCAGCCAGCTTGAAAAAGCATTAGATAATAAGTGTATGTTTGATGGCTCATCTATTGAGGGATTTGTCCGCATTGAGGAATCCGATATGTACTTATATCCAGATCTTAATACATTTGAGATTCTTCCGTGGCGTCCACAGCATGGCAAAGTTGCCCGTTTCATGTGCGATGTATATCGACCAGAGGGCGTGCCTTTCGAGGGAGACAGCCGTTATGTATTGAAAAATGTATTAAAAAAAGCGGCAAAGATGGGATATACTTTTGATGTAGGACCAGAATGTGAATTCTTCCTTTTCCATACGGATGATAATGGACAGCCGACAAATATCACCCATGAAAAGGCAAGTTATTTTGATGTTACTCCATTAGATTTAGGAGAGAATGCACGAAGAGATATCGTTCTTACATTAGAGAGTATGGGCTTCGAGATTGAGGCTTCTCATCATGAAGTAGCTCCGGCACAGCATGAGATTGACTTTAAGTATGATAATGCATTAGTAACAGCAGATAATATCATGACATTTAAGATGGTTGTAAAGACCATTGCAAAAAGACATGGATTGTATGCGACCTTTATGCCAAAGCCAATTACAGATGTAGACGGTTCTGGAATGCATATCAATATGTCCCTTGAAAAAGATGGAAAGAACATTTTCTTTGATAAGAGCAATCCGATGGGACTGAGCAAAGAATGTTATCATTTCATTGCAGGTCTTATTAAGCATGCTAAAGGTATGTCCTGTATTTGTAATCCTCTTGTAAACTCCTACAAAAGACTGGTTCCGGGTTATGAAGCACCGGTGGCAATCTGCTGGTCTTCCATTAACCGAAGTCCATTAATCCGTATTCCGGCATCGAGAGGTGCAGGAACAAGAATCGAATTCAGAAGTCCTGACCCGGCAGCAAACCCATATCTTGTTATGGCACTTTGTCTTGCAGCAGGTCTTGATGGAATTGAGAATGAATTAGAAGCGCCAGAACCAATCGGTAAAAATATGTATTTACTTACAGAAGAACAGATTGCTGATATGAATATTGATGTCCTTCCGGCAACACTTGGAGAAGCCTGTGATGCCTTTGAAGAGGATAAATATATTCAGGAAGTTTTGGGAGAGCATATCAGTAAAAAATATTTGGAAGCAAAGAGAAAAGAATGGCATGAATATTGCAGACAGGTTTCTGATTGGGAAACAGAAGCATATCTTTATAAATACTAACAGCTCAGCTGCCTAAAATATCGACTGTAGATTGAAAAACTGGAATCCTTATGAGGGTGAGTGGAAAGTGTTGAATATTGTTGTTGTGTTTCCGAAAAAGGAAATTGTACTAAAAATGAAAAATGTTCTAATAAAGAATGGCTTTGATGTGTCAGCTGTTTGTGTTACCGGAGCACAGGCGATTCAGGCAGTGGAAAGACTGGAAGCGGGTGTTGTTGTCTGCGGCATCCGCTTTGCCGATATGATATATAATGAATTAAAAGAGTGTATTCCAGATACTTTTGAGATGGTCGTTATTGCCAGCAATGCCCAGTGGCAGGAATATGGAGATGATGATGTCATTTATCTGCCATTGCCGTTAAAAGCATATGATCTGGTAGATACCGTATCGGATCTACTGACAGATATACATAGAAGATTAAAGCGGGAAAGGGAAAAGCCGAATAAGAGATCTTCTGCTGATCAGGGAGTTATTAATCAGGCAAAGTCTTTATTAATGGAGAAAAATGGATTGACAGAAGAAGAGGCGCACCGTTACCTTCAGAAGAGAAGTATGGATAATGGAACGAATATGGTAGAAACGGCATATATGGTTTTGCAGGTTTTTTAATCCGGCATTTTTGAAACTGTATAGAATGAAAGCAGATTTTTGCGCTTTTTAATAAGTTGTTTTGGAAATCTTTGCTTAATTTCATAAGTAAAACACACTTTATAAATGAAATCTTGCAGGTGAAATCTAAATAATTGTAAGAATTTTATTGAAAAATGAGGATAACTCTTGTTAAATAACGAAGATTATCGTATATTTTAAGTTGCTTATATGTGCAAAAGAAGGGAGCAGCCTATGAAGTTTACAAAGATGCATGGAATAGGAAATGATTACGTTTATGTAAATTGTTTCGAAGAATCAATAAAGAATCCTGCGGAAGTATCAAAGTTTGTCAGTGACCGTCATTTTGGAATCGGTTCAGATGGATTAATTCTTATCAGTCCGTCTGCAAAAGCAGATTTTCGTATGAATATCTATAATGCAGATGGTTCTCAGGCAGAAATGTGCGGAAACGGTATCCGTTGTGTGGCAAAATATGTGTATGATTACGGTCTGACAGATAAGACAGAGATTTCTGTCGAAACTTTAGCGGGAATCAAATATTTAAAACTTCAGGTGGAAAATAGCAAAGTAGCAACCGTAGAAGTAAATATGGGTGCACCAATCCTTGAACCAAAGAAAATTCCAGTTGCAGTAGAGAATAATCCAGTAGTGGATGTCCCTGTTAAAGTAAAGGGAAAAACTTACCATATGACATGCGTATCTATGGGGAATCCTCATGCGATTATCTTTATGGATAACGTAAAGGAATTAGATATCGAAGCTATTGGGCCATATTTCGAAAATCATCCGGTATTTCCGAAAAGAACAAACACAGAGTTTGTGGAAGTGTTAGACAAAAACACAGTAAATATGAGAGTATGGGAGCGCGGCAGTGATGAGACACTCGCCTGTGGAACAGGTGCCTGTGCAACTACCGTTGCCTGTATATTAAATAACAAGACAGAAGACGAAGTTACAGTACACTTACTTGGAGGAGATTTAAAAATCCGCTGGGACCGCAAAGAAAACTTAGTTTATATGACCGGTCCGGCGACCGTTGTATTTGATGGGGAAATTACTCTTCCGGAAGGAATACTGTAATAGACAGCAGTAGGCGAAAGCCAGTTAGGAGCAGCTATGTTTAAAGTAAACGAGAATTATTTAAAACTGCCAGGAAGCTATCTTTTTTCTAATATTGGGAAAAAAGTAGCAGCATACAAAGAGGCAAATCCAGACAAATCTATTATCAGTTTAGGAATTGGTGACGTAACACAGCCATTAGCACCAGAGATCATCAAAAGTCTTCACAGTGCAGTAGATGAAATGGGGAAAGCAGAAACTTTCCACGGATATGCACCAGACCTTGGATATGAATTCTTAAGAAATGCAATCGCAGATGGTGACTACAAGAGCCGTGGATGTGATATCAGTGCCGATGAAATCTTTGTCAGCGATGGTGCAAAATGTGATTCCGGAAACATTCAGGAAATTTTCAGTGTAGATAACAAAATTGCTGTATGTGACCCTGTATACCCAGTTTATGTTGACACAAACGTTATGGCAGGAAGAACAGGAACATATAATCCGACAACAGAAACATGGAGCGATGTAATCTACATGCCATGTACAGCAGAGAACGATTTCGTACCAGACTTCCCAAAAGAAGAACCAGATATCATTTATCTTTGCTTCCCAAATAATCCAACAGGAACGACAATCACAAAAGCACAGCTTCAGGAATGGGTTGACTATGCAAACAAAATCGGTGCAGTAATCATCTATGATGCCGCTTATGAAGCATATATCAGCGAAGATGATGTAGCACATAGCATCTACGAATGTGAAGGAGCAAGAACTTGTGCAATCGAGCTTCGAAGCTTCTCCAAAAATGCAGGATTCACAGGAACAAGACTTGGTTTCACCGTTGTCCCTAAAGACTTAAAAGCAGGAGACGTTGCTTTACATTCCTTATGGGCAAGACGTCACGGAACAAAGTATAATGGTGCTCCATATATCATCCAGAGAGCCGGTGAAGCTTGCTACAGCGAAGCTGGAAAAGCACAGTTAAAAGAGCAGGTTGCGTTCTACATGAACAATGCCAAAATCATCAAAGAAGGCTTAAAAGACGCGGGATATACTGTATTTGGCGGAGTAAACGCACCATACATCTGGTTACAGACTCCAGACAAAATGCCATCCTGGGATTTCTTTGACTTCTTATTAAATAAAGCAAACGTAGTAGGAACACCAGGTTCAGGATTTGGACCAAGCGGAGAGGGATACTTCCGACTCACAGCATTTGGCTCCTATGAGAATACATTAGAAGCTATCGAGAGAATTAAGGCTCTCTAAATTCTGACTTTACTTCAGCAGCCAAAGACAGCTCTCAGTAAATAAAAGAACCTATATTTGTGGCCTCGGAGCAAGGGTTGGATACGAGCGTGTGTAAGCGAGTATTCAAACCGCAGCGACTAAAGTCACAAATATAGGTTCTTTTTATTTACTGAGAGCGTCTCTTTTGCTGCGCAAATCAGAATTGTTTTCTTCTCGCTGTCGTGTTATTATGGACAGGACAATTATGAAGAATTTATACAGGAGATGATTACAATGGAATTTTGGGATATTTATGATGAGAATAAACAGTTAACTGGACGAATGATGAAGCGCAATGACTGGTGCTTAAAAGATGGAGAGTACCATCTGACCGTTCTTGGTGTTATCGCAAGACCAGATGGAACTTTTTTAATTACAAAACGTGTTATGACAAAAGCATGGGCACCTGGCTGGTGGGAAGTTTCCGGTGGCGGTGTGCAGGCTGGAGAGTCTTCTGAAGAAGCGGTACAAAGAGAAGTGAAGGAAGAGACTGGTCTTGATGTGCGTAATGCGGAAGGCGGATATTTGTTTACTTATAAGAGAGAGAATCCTGGTGAGGGAGATAACTATTTTGTAGATGTATATCGCTTTGTAATGGATATTGATGAGAATGATGTATCATTTCAGGAAGCAGAGATTGATGGATATATGTTTGCAACAAAGGAGCAGATTGAAGGATTTGCTGCGGAAGGTAAGTTCCTTCATTATGATAGTATTAAGCAGGCATTTTCGTTTGAAAAATAATGTTGTAGAGTGCATTTGAAAAAACAAAAGGCGAATTTTTTTGAGACATTTTATAGAATTTTTTGTTATAGAAAAATAGCGTGTTTTTAGATTTTGTTGAGAAAACGATTTATCATATTAAGAATTTTATAAAGATATCCTGTTAATGATATTTATGTAAAAATATAATTAAAAGTTACTTTGTAAAGCAGCGTATAATTAGCGTAAAAATGAAGAGATATCTTTGTAATTAAGGCAAAAAGACTTGATTTTACGGATGCATTATAGTAGAATGGCAAGCGGTTTTAAGATTAGATTCAGGAAAGGAAGTGAAATACATGGACAGTTGTGATAGTGCGGGGCGAAGTATGATTTGCGGTGGCAGTAAGAAGATTTTGACATGGCTGAACGTGGATTTCATTTTTAGCTGTGCCTGATTTTGGATGTCTCTATATGATATTTTTTAAATATTTCTTTTTTCTCCACCGCGTGGATGGATTCCTGTACAGTTCGCACACAAATTCAGTATGTGAGAGAATCGCATACAGTGAATAGCTGGCTGATGAACTGCCGAATGGTTTTTGAACCGGTGTACCTGTAGTAGTGATATTTTTGAATAACTTATTTTCTTTTTATGAAAATTATGTTGTTGGCTATAAGGCGAGAGACAGTACACAGAAAGCGGTGGACTTTTTATGCCCTTTTTGGGGAAGAAAGGAGAGATATGATGGAGAAAATGTTAAGGAAACCGGATTATGCAAAAGAGATTCTTGCGATTATGCATGGCTCTTTTTCAAAAGAGGAAATGCTTGACCGAATTGCTGATTACCATGAAAATGATATTGCGGAGGCTTTTGAGCTTCTGTCAGAGTCCGAGAGAAAAAGCTGGTACCAGATGTTTGGGCCGGAACAGATTGCGGAGATTTTTTCGTATATTGATGACCCGGATTCTTATTTGAAGGAACTGCCTTTAGATGAGGCTGCAAAAGTGCTTTCTTTTATGGATTCCGATGATGCGGTTGATATTTTAGATGAGATGGATCATTCCACGCAGGAAAAACTGGTCGGATTGCTCGATGAGGAATCGGGACATGACATTAAGATGATTCTCTCTTACGAGGATGATGAGATGGGTAGCAAAATGACTACCAATTTCATTGTGATTCATAATAATCTGACGATTCGCCAGGCGATGCGTGAATTAGTACAGCAGGCAGGGGAAAACGATAACATTTCCACAGTGTATGTTTTAGATGAAAATGATAAATTTTATGGTGCGATTGATTTAAAAGATTTAATCGTGGCAAGACAGGAAGACAATTTAGAAGACATTATCAGTACCTCTTATCCTTATGTAAATGACCACGAAATGATAGATGATTGTATTGAGAGAATCAAGGATTACGCAGAGGATTCTATCCCGGTTCTGACAGAAGATAATTTATTAATCGGTGTTATCACAGCAATGGATATCATTGAGGCCGTTGATGAAGAAATGGGAGAAGACTATGCAAAGTTAGCCGGTCTTACTGCAGAAGAAGATTTAAAAGAAACAACAATTGAAAGTATGAAAAAACGACTTCCGTGGTTGATTATTCTCTTATTCCTCGGAATGGGAGTTTCCTCTGTTGTCGGTGTCTTTGAGACTGTTGTTGCCGTACTTCCTGTTGTTATGTGTTTTCAGTCATTAATCCTTGACATGGCAGGAAATGTCGGAACCCAGTCATTAGCTGTAACGATCCGTGTATTAATGGACGAGACATTAAGCACAAAACAGAAACTTGGTCTTGTAGTAAAAGAAATGAGAATCGGTTTATGCAATGGCCTTTTCCTTGGCGTTTTAGCATTTGTATTTATCGGATTCTATATCTGGCTGCTCAAGCATAATCCAGTTGCACATGCCTTTGTAATTTCCGGTTGCGTTGGATTCTCACTTATGACAGCAATGGTCATTTCAAGCATGGTAGGAACCCTCGTGCCAATGTTTTTTCACAAAATTAAGATTGATCCAGCAGTTGCATCAGGTCCACTGATTACGACAATCAATGACTTGGTTGCTGTTGTTACCTATTATGGATTAGCATGGCTGTTGCTGATTCATGTACTGCATATGGTTTGATTTATTAAAAAGACAGACGAACGAGACGAAACCCAAAAGACAATATCCCCCATATCTGTGGCCTCGGAGCTGCGAGGTCACAGATATGGGGGATATTGTCTTTTGGGGTTCTAAGTTTGCGTCTGCTATAGCTTTGAATTTTAATCATTTTGTAAGTTGTAAAATACAGGAAGGTAATGTATACTAAAGTTTGTTCGAAAGTGAAGAAATCTGTTTCATCTGCTTTTTATATGGGAACTTTAAAAATGCAGGGGGATTTACGAAAGCATTATGCGAAACATCGGAAGAAAGGAAGCGCGTAGCAGGTGAAGGATGACGAGATGAAAAGATATTTAAAAATAGGAATTACCGGAGCGGCGATATTGGCATCGGGGATTTTATGTGCATTTGTATTATTTAAAATGCCAGTTATTATTTCCGTTTTAAAGGGGATTACTGAGATTTTGAAACCATTTTTATATGGAGTGGTATTCGCA